>Ga0207646_10000031_pt1 | contig 219144 bp, 221 predicted proteins | sample KBSK5502metaG_FD_184343 | JGI IMG/M metagenome (GOLD analysis project Ga0207646, IMG submission 184343) | Corn, switchgrass and miscanthus rhizosphere microbial communities from Kellogg Biological Station, Michigan, USA - KBS K5-50-2 metaG... | ecosystem: Host-associated > Plants > Roots >... | reverse complement strand
CCGCCCGCTCACGAAGCTCAGGCGGATGTCGATGTCCCGATCCGTGCTTAGGCGTCTGCTGCTTCGGTGCTGACATGGGCTCCATCCTCCCAAAGAACAGAGCCTCCATCAAATCCAGGGCAGTTCATGACGGGCCGATTTTGGCAGTGGGGGCCACAGGGGTCACGGAGATACAGCAACCTCACTGGTAGCCCACGGGGCGGCTCTATCCATCGAACTGGAGCATCTCGCCTTCGCCAGCCAAGCACATCGGCCCAGTCACCGGTCATTCCTCGCCATCCGCTGCAACCTCGTAACGTCGACGTCGTAGTCAAGCGGCAGCAACGCGAACCTGACCGGACGGACTGACGCGGGAGGGCATCTGTGGCGGCTATTCGACGCTTCGACCACGTCGGCATCACTGTCGGGGACCTCGACGCGGTGACGGCGTTCTTCGTCGGGCTGGGTTTCGAGGTTGAGGGCAGGATGTTCATGGAAGGCGAGTTCGTCGACACCGTCATTGGCATACCGAACTCCCGTTCCGAGATCGTCACGCTGCGGCCGCCCGACGGAGGAACCGCGCTGGAGCTGTCGAGCTTCATTCGGCCCAACCACGAACCGGGATCGCCCGACGCCATGTCGAACGAGGAGGGGCTGCGCAACATTTGCTTCGTAGTGGACGACCTCCAGGCGGTTGTCGACCGGCTGGCCGCGGACGGCTATGGCCTGGTCGGCGGTATCGGTCAGTACGAGGACATCTGGCGCATGGCCTACGTGCGCGGGCCCGAGGGAATCATCGTGGCCCTGGCCCAGCGAATCGACTGACCCCGAGCTCGGCCAGGCTGCCTTCGTGCGAATCGGAGCTACGATGGGCGATCGGTGAGTTCCAGGGTGGTCTCCGGCGGAGTGGTCCATACCGTCCCCATGGACTTGAGACGCGTCTTGATTGCCAGCCCAAGGGCTCTGGCGGTGTGGGAAGAGCTCACCCCTCTTGCCCGCAATGAGTGGATCTGCTGGGTGCTGTGGCCGAAGAAAGCAGAAACGAGGAGCCAACACATCCAGCGATTGCGGTCCGAACTGCTGGAAGGAAAGCGGCGGCCGTGTTGTTGGCTCGGCTGCACGCATCGAAAGGACAAGGCGCTGAGCCCTTCGGTCCGCTGGGTGCTGAGCCGCCGCAACAAAGCATCGGCATGAACGAGGCATCCGCGTCCCAACAGATCGATGCCATCGTTCGGAAGACCACCGGCTGGAGGGGTGAGAGGCTGGGCCAACTGCGGGCTCTGATCAGGGGCGCCGACCCCGGCGTAATCGAAGAGGTGAAGTGGAAGAAGCCCTCCCGCCCCGAGGGGGTGCCCGTCTGGTCCCACGACGGCATCGTCTGCATAGGCGAGGCCCTCAAGAACGCTGTGAGGCTGACATTTCCAAAAGGGGCCCAGCTGAAGGATCCGAAAGGGCTCTTCAACACGCGTTTGGACAGCAAGACGGTACGTGCCATCGATTTCCACGAGGGTGACGCCATCAACGCGTCCGCCCTGAAGACACTCATTGTCCAAGGCGCCCGTCTCAATCGAAGCTGAGATCGGCTCGGCAAGCCCGCTGAGATCGTTCCGGATATCTTGCTCAGTCGAGCTTTGCGCGTTTTCAATAAACATGTCCGCACGGCTGGTCGGCACGTTTCAGCGCTGATGCACCCGTGGGCCGCAGCCACTTAGGACCGAAGAGTCGCCAATGTGTTTAAGAGGTCAGAACCGCTGCAGGACCAGCACGGATCGCCCCGCCGTCCGCACGACATCGCTGACGGCTCGCGTTTCCGGCTCGGGCTGCAGCCGCTCCGTGTCGTAGAGAAGCCTCCAGGGACCGCCGTACTGCTTGGGCAGCGTCCACTTGACCTCCCGCGAATGGGCGTTGAACACCAGGAGAAACGAGTCATCTGAGAGAGGCTGCCCGCGTTCGTCGTGGCCCGGGATCCCTTTTCCGTTCAAAAAGACTCCCAGCGAGCGCTCGTGTCCGGCTACCCAGTCCTTGTCGGTCATGACCTTTCCACTTGGCTTGAACCAACCAATGTCCACAGTGCCGCGAATCGGACGCCCCTGGAACCAGCGACGCCGGCGAAACACGGGGTGCTCGCGTCGCAGCCCGATCAGCCAGCGCGTCACCTCCAGCAGCTCCCCGTCGACCTGATCCCAGTTGACCCACGACAGCTCGTTGTCCTGGCAGTAAGCATTGTTGTTGCCCTTCTGCGTCCTGCCGAGCTCGTCACCCATGAGCAGCATCGGCACGCCCTGCGCGAAGAAAAGTGTGGTCAGGCAGTTACGCTCCTGCTTCGCGCGCAACCTGATTACGGCGGGGTCGTCCGTTTCGCCCTCCACGCCGCAGTTCCACGAGCGGTTGTGCGATTCCCCGTCGGCGTTGTGCTCGCCGTTCGCCTCGTTGTGCTTCTCGTTGTAGGAGACAAGATCGCGGAGAGTGAAGCCATCGTGCGCAGTGACGAAGTTGATGCTGGCCACCGGCCGGCGTGAGTCGCTCTGGTAGAGGTCGGAGCTGCCGGTGAGCCGCGACGCCAGCTCCGCGACGGTCGACGGGGCACCCCGCCAGAAGTCTCGCACCGCGTCTCTGAATCGACCGTTCCATTCCGACCACAGGGCTGGAAAGTTCCCGACCTGGTAGCCACCCTCGCCGATGTCCCATGGCTCGGCGATGAGCTTGGCACGGCTCACGACGGGGTCCTGGTGTATGAGGTCGAAAAATGTCGAAAGCCTGTCGACCTCGTGAAACTCGCGGGCCAGCGTTGCCGCAAGGTCAAACCGGAAACCGTCGACATGCATCTCGGTAATCCAGTACCGGAGCGAATCCATGATCAGCTGCAGCGTGTGTGGATGCTGCACGCTGAGGCTGTTGCCGGTGCCTGTGGTGTCGTAATAGAACTGCGGGTCCTCGGCGACGAGCCGGTAGTACGCGGCGTTGTCTATGCCGCGGAAGCAGAGAGTCGGCCCGAGGTGGTTGCCCTCCGCGGTGTGGTTGTAGACGACGTCGAGAATCACTTCGATGCCTGCTTCGTGCAGCGTGCGGACCATGGCCTTGAACTCATTGACCTGCTGTCCGCTCTGGCCGCTGCTTGCGTATCCGTTATGCGGCGCAAAGAATCCGATCGTGTTGTATCCCCAGTAGTTGCGGAGCGACATGTCGAGCAATCGGTGGTCCTGAACAAACTGGTGGATCGGCATGAGCTCGACAGCCGTGACGCCCAGCGTCTGAAGGTGCTCGACTACGGCCGGATGCGCAAAACCGGCATAAGTGCCGCGCAGCTCTTCCTCCACATCTGGATGACGGTGCGTCATTCCCTTCACATGCGTTTCATAGATGACCGTTTCGTGCAGTGGGGTTTCGGGCGGACGGTCATTGCCCCACTCGAAATACGGGTTGTGCACCACAGATCGGAAAACGTACGGAGCGCTGTCGGTGGTGTTGATCGAGCCCTCGTTGCCCAGCTCGTACGAGTAGCAGGCTGGGTTCCACCGGATCTCTCCTTCGATGGCGCGGGCGTAGGGATCCAGCAGAAGCTTGCTTGGGTTGCACCGCGCGCCTCGCTCGGGCGCATATGGACCTCGGACGCGGTACCCATAGCGCTGGCCGGGCTCGATGTTGGGTAGATAGGCGTGCCACGAGAACGCGTCGACCTCCTCCAGGGCCACTCTACGTTCCTGTCCCTCGTCGTCGAAGAGACAGAGATCGACCGCTTCGGCGACCTCACTGAAGAGAGCAAAGTTCGTCCCGGTGCCGTCGAAGTTGGCGCCCAGCGGATAGGCGCGGCCAGGCCAGACCTCGAGGTCATGCATGCTCGACGACTTCGACCTCGGTGCAGTCGGGCACGCCGAGATTTACGCGGACGACGACACCGTCTCGCTCGAAGACGATTCGGTCCCCATCTACGTGCGCCTTGACTTCCTGCGCAACCGCGGGCATGCGGCGTCGCATCGCGATCAAGTCGCGGTACCAATCCAGCACGCGTCGATGGTAAGGCTCGTCCAGCTCGTCCCATTTCAGCTTCGACCGCTCGAAGGTGCCCGGGTCTTGCGGATCCGGCACCTCGTCTGGGTTCCAGCCGAAAGCGGCGAACTCGCGCCGCCGTCCTTCCGACACGGCCTTGCCCAACACCGGGTCGGAGTGGGCGGTGAAGTAAAGGAAGGGCGTGCTCGCCGCCCATTCCTCTCCCTGGAACAACAGCGGCGTGAAGGGTGTGGTCAGGAGCAGCGCGGCCGCTGCCTTTAGCCTGCCTTCGTCCACCAGCGCCGCGAGCCGATCACCCGCGGCCCGGTTCCCCACCTGGTCGTGGTTTTGAGTCGCGACCACGAACGCCTTGGGAGGAAGACCGTCCGGTTTGGCGCCGCGCATCTTCTGCCGGTGGCGTGACCACACGCCGTCGTAGACCCATGCCTGGCGCAGCGCCTTCGCGAGCATCGCGGGAGACGTGAAGTCCTCGTAATAGCCCGTGCCCTCGCCGGTCAACACGACATGAAGCGCGTGATGCCAGTCGTCCGCCCACGCCGCGTCGAGTCCGTACCCGCCTGCGTCGCGGGCGCGCACCAGGCGAGGGTCGTTGGCGTCAGTTTCGGCGAAGAGCAGCACCGAGCTGTGCAGCGCCGCCGACGCAGCACGCACTTCGGTGGCCAGCTGCTCGAGGATGTTCAGCGGCGAATCGTCGACGATCGCATGCACCGCGTCCAGACGCAGACCGTCGATGTGGTAATCGCGAATCCACATCAACGCGTTGTCGACGACGAAGCGACGGACCTCGTCGCTGTCATCTCCGTCGAAATTGAAAGGAGTCCCCCAGGCGGTCCGATGGCGATCGGTGAAGTAAGGGCCGAAATCGCCCAGGTAGTTGCCCACCGGGCCCGCGTGGTTATAGACGACGTCGAGAACGACGCCGAGACCGGCGGCATGACAGTTGTCGACCAGCCGCTTGAGACCGGCTGGACCTCCATAGGCGTGGTGCGGAGCGAAGAGATCCACGCCGTCATATCCCCACCCGCGATTGCCCGAGAACTCGGCGACAGGCATGAGCTCGATGGCGCCGACGCCGAGCGCGACGAGGTGGGGAAGATGGTCGATCACACCGTCGAAGGTGCCCGCCGGCGAGAAGGTCCCGACGTGCAGCTCATAAAGGACGAGGCGCGAGAGGGAGGGGCCGTTCCAGCCCGCATCAGTCCACGAGTGCAGCTCGTGACCGACCACCTCGGACAGGCCGAGCACACCGTCGGGCTGCGAAGCGGAGCGTGGGTCGGGCCGGGTCTCACCGCCCTCGATCGCAAAGCCATAACGCGTCCCTGGACCGGCCGCCGCATCGATGCATTCCCACCAGCCACCTTCGAGCTCGGTCATTGGAGCATGGCTCCCGCCGGAAACGAGGTCGACGTGTCGTTTGCCGGGCGCCCAGACCCTGAACCGCTGCATCGCGCCTAGGGAGATGCCGCGCGGCGCGCCAGGACGGCCACCGGAAACCGGCGCGTCAGGGCGGCGATGGGGATGCCAGGTCCGCCCTGCTGTTCTTCGCCCGTGAGCAGACTCTCCCACCTGCCGTCTGGAAGGTCGATCGCGGTGTCGGCCCAATCGCCGCCCAAGCCAACCACGAGCCGGGGCACCACGACCAGCAGGCGATCGCGGACAAAGCCGACGGCATGGCGTGCCTTGGCTCCGGATGCGATCAGCGGGGTGTAGCTAGAGCCGCCGAAGAGCTCGGGGTCAGCCCTGCGCCGCTCCAGCAGGCGGTTGATGAGCCACAGCTTCGGAGCGCCCTCGTCCGCCCGCGCCATGACCTCGCTCAATGCGGCGCCACGAATCTCCGACAGCAGACTGGCGAGATGCTCAAAGTCCACCGGACGCCGGTTGTCCGGGTCGACAAGGCTCAGGTTCCACACCTCCGTGCCCTGATAGAGGTCGGGCACTCCTGGCGAGGTCATCAGGAGGGTGGTCTGGGCGAGCGACGCAAGCCGCCCCAACGCCACCAGTTGGTGACGGCCGATGAACGACTCGAGCTCGCTCATGAACTCGGCGTCCGCCATCACGCTGCCGGCGAATTGAGTCAACGCGTCCTCGAATGCCTGAACCGGGTTGATCCACGAGGTGTGGACACTGGCTTCGCGGGCGGCTTTCTGCAGGAACGCCACCAGCCGCTGCTCGTCGACCGGCCAGGCTCCGACCATCGTCTGGTACATGAGGTATTCGAGGTTTCGGTCAGGGAATCCCTGTGCCCGATGGCGCTCGTTGTGCTCGGCCCAACGCCGGACCGCGGAGTCCCACTCCGCCGGGATCTCCGACAAAAGGTTTGTCCTGGCCCGCACGTCGCCACTGCGCTTGGTGTCGTGGGTGGACAGGGTGAGCATCGTCGCCGGCCACTTCTCGGCGGTTTTGAGGCAGTGCGCGTGGAATGCCTCGACAGACCGGCCGAACAAGCCTGGATCACCGCCGACCTCGTTGAGTGAGACGAGGCGGTTGTAGCGATAGAACGCCGTGTCCTCGACTCCTTTGGCCATCACCGCTGGCGTGACCTGCTGGAATCTCGCGGATAACTCGGCCTCGGTAGCTCCTTCATGCTGCATGAGAAACAGGTCGCCCACAAACGAAAGGAGCTCGGCGTCGATGTCCGGCCGGCGGCGCGTGGCTTCCTGAACGGCGGCCGAAACCTCACGCCGGTCTTGTTCAGAGGGCGGCGTACCGCGACGGACGTAGGTTCGGTATACGCCCAGGCAAGCGGCGATCTCGCGAACAGCCTCCCGCAATTCGCGGCGTGTGCGATCGCGGTGGCGGCGGTTGCCATCGCAGATGTCGACCAGCAGGTTGGTCAGGCGTTCGAAGTCGGGCGCGAGCTCGGTGCTTATGATCTCGTGCTTACACGTGCGAGCCACCTCGGAGAAAAGCTGCGACTCGCCGGTAAACGCGTGATAGAGGGCGGTCAGAGACCCTTCGTTGGCAGAGTCGACGAACAGGCCGTCGACGTACGCGATGAAGTCATAGCCTGTCGTGCCCTGCACCGGAAAGGCGTCCGGCACCTCTTCACCGGCGGCCAGGATGTCTTCGACCACTATGTACGTGTCGGGAGCTGCCGACCGCAACCGCCCCAGGTAGGCGACCGGGTCTCTCAAGCCATCGACGTGATCGATGCGTAGGCCGGCCAGGCTGCCGTCTGCGATCAGTCGGAGGATCACGCCGTGACTGTCGTCGAAAACTTGTTGGTCCTCGACGCGCAGGCCGATAAGGCTGTCGATGGTGAAGAAACGCCGGTAGTTGAGCTGCTCTTGCGCGCTGCGCCAGTAGGCAAGGCGATAGTGCTGGCGCTCGAGGACCGCGTCGAGCGCGTCGAAGTCTCGGTTCACCGAGTCCACCTCCAGACCGTCGAGGCTCTCAGGCGAGACCGGGAACACGAGATCGTGGTAGCGGACCACGGTCTCGGAGCCCTGCGTTTCGAGTGTCAAAGTTCCGCTTTCGAGCTCTCGGCCGTAACGATCTCGCAGCACGCCAAGCAGCACCTTGCCCTTCATGGCCGAGATCGGAGATGCCCAGTCGACGTCGAAGTAGTTCGCGTACCGGCTCGACGGACCGTTCCGCAGCAGGTCCCACCACCATGGGTTCTCGCGTCCAACCGTGGCCATGTGGTTGGGCACGATGTCCACCACCAGCTGCAGCCCGTGCTCGCGCAGAGCAGCGACCAGGCGCCCGAAAGCGACCTCGCCCCCGAGATCCTCATTGATCCGCGTCGGGTCGACAACGTCGTACCCGTGACTGCTGCCACGTGCGGCTTGAAGGATTGGTGAGAAGTAAACGCGTGCCACTCCAAGGAAGGCGAGATAGCCGACGCAAACGGCCGCGTCGTCAAACGTGAACTGTTTCGACAGTTGAAGTCGGTAGGTGGAAGCGATCTGCACCCGAAAGCTTCCCACAACGACTGTGAGGCAGTATCGGAGCAAGGGGAGCAAGGGTACGTCTTCATCGAGCGGCGGCCTGGCCACTGCCGCCTATGAATAGGTGCTGGTCTCGGCGGTCGTGTCCGAGTAGAGGCTCAGCTCACGCGGGCGGCGCGATCCGCCCACGGTAGGCGACGCCCGGAAAGATCAGCCCCAGGATCGCCGCACCGCCTGGAAGTAGCAAGCCGAGGAAGTTCGCTGGATCCAGGATCGCGCCCTGCTGGAGCAAGAGCCCAATCCCAAGACCGGCGACCAGGCCGACGATCATCCCCACGACTCGGGCCGAGCCGCTGGGGAACTGGAACATGGTCGCCGCCAGCCCGATGATCCCGAGCACCGCCGCGATCAGGCCGATGATGCCGGCCCAGGTCGACAGCGGAGCCACGTCGTCGACGATGATCAGGATGTTGCCGTCACACGTGTTGCTGGTCCCGGCCACGGCAAGGACCCGCGTGTAGCGGTCGTAGTCGGCGATGCGGTAGGGGCCCGCCACGCCGCTGACGCTGCTGCCCTGCTTGTCCAGGAGCGGAAGGCCGATGCCGAACAGCAGCACTTTGAGTTGTGCGGATTTCTGTGGGGTCGGTGCGGTGGCCTGGCCGTTCAGCACGTCTGCATCCTCGACATGCCACCTGGATGCAACCGCGAGGTCGATCGCCCCCGACTTCGAGGCGGTGGCGGTGGCGGTGCAGCCGCCGCTCACGGTCGCCTGAGCAGCTACGGGCGCTGCCAGAAGACCGATCGGAACGACAAGCGCCACGCTGGAAAGGCGGACAACCCGTCTCCAAGCGAGCCGACGGATCGTATTCATATGCAACCTCATCCTCTGGACCCAAAACGCCTGGATGCCGGCAACAAACCGGAGTCCGGGTTGAGAGGGCGTCAAGAGACGTTGTTTCCAGCGCAGGCTATAAATCATTGCCTGGCGACAGGTCCCGTGTTGACAGTCAAGCGCTATGGGCGATGATGGTGGTGGCCCCGGTGAACTTGAAAGGCGCAAGCCGGAAGGGTTCGCTGGGGTCACTTGCGTTCTGAAGGCGCCGGGCGGGCCAGGTGAAGCAGGAGCGAGGCGCTTGAGGATTGCGGCCCAGCCGCCGGCGGGTCTTTCGATGCGCTGCGCGTTTTAACTGTTTGGAGGTGCAGCCATGGACATAGTCGCCGTCTTGGTCGATCTCCTGGTCGCCCTGTGGTTCCTAGCAGTGATCGTGGCTATAGCGCGAGCCTGGCATGCCAGAGTGCCCCGACCCGCCCCACTTTCTCCTGAAGCCCGGAACCAGTTCGTGAACTCCTGGCACCGGATTACTGCCGGATTCATAGACGCGCCCCGAGAAACGGTTCAACAAGCCGATGCGCTCGTCCTCTCGCTGCTCCGAGAGCGGGGACGACCAGTGCAGCATTACCAGTTCCCCAAACCGATCCGGGAGGCTCGCCGGTGCATTGCAAGTGAAAGTACCAACGGGACCGAAGCATTGCGCCAGGCGATGCTCCACTACCGGTCGATATTCACGCAGTCGATCGGCCGTCGACCGCCGGAGCCGGACCGGCAGGATATTCGCCGGCGCGAGATGGCCTAGGGGGCCGAAAAATCCCTTGAGCGGCGGTTAGGCGATCTACAGTTGGCCAACGCAGGCGTCGAGACGCGCCGCAGTGGCGCGTAGTACTTCATGTAGTAATTCCGCCAAAGATTGACCCACTTCCGGACGGGCGGCACAGTGCTATAAATCGCCCGTTCCAACACGTCTATTCGTCGGCCAAAGGGACTCTTGGGATGGACATGAGCTCGCCCAGAGGCGACAGTCCGGACGAACGGCCCCCGTCAACCGCGCGGCGGTCTAGGAGAACGGGGTTATGGGGTGGTCCTGCAAGACGCTGTCGACAAAAAGGTCGACCCGCTCGTTGTAGAAGCTGAGCAAGTTCTCGATCTTCGGACACTCTGGGATCGGAGCCGGATAACTCCAGACTATGTCCTGGATCATCTCGTCGCCAACGGGTCCCGACCAGTACCGCGCGACCCCTTTGTAAGGGCATCTGGTCACCGATGAAGTTGGCACGAGCAGATCCATGCGCACATCCTGCTTCGGGATGTAGTAGCGCGTGGGCAGCCCAGTCTCGAAAAGCAGGACCGGCCGGTGCGTCTCGGCCACCACCACGCCGCGGATCTCGACCCGCACGTGTCGGGAACTGTGAACAGTATCCACTCTGGAGTATGGATCTCGCGGGTGGACGAAGACCTCCTCGTCCTCCTCGAACCATGCGTCCATCTCGTTCCAGTAGAACGTGAGATGGTCCTCAAGAGCGCCCCTATCGCCGGCGGGCTTTGCGTACGCGCGGGCGGCTTTTTCAGCGACGCGATCGTTGACTACGAGGCGCCACCGAATGGCTTCCGTCGAGGCGTCAGAGGGGTTCTCTCGATGGAGGTACCCCATGCGAACGTCGGCAATCGGAAACCAATACGCAGGCGGCCGCTTCGTTTCGTAGACGAGGAGCACCCGATCGCTGTCCGCGATCAGCTTGCCACCGAAGTATGTCCTGACACGGCGAGGGCTGAGCTCGATGTGGATACCATCCTTCAATCTCGCCCGATCGGCTGCCAGATGCACAACGTTTGTTGCTTGCAAATCAGTCGTCCCCTTTGGATCCGGAAAGTCAGCGCGACCTCCGATACTGGATGAAGAAATCGTCTTTCTCGGATTGAAATTCTTCCAGCTCAGCGTTAGGCCGCATGAACATCATGAATCGACCTCGGCCATTCGCCATTCCGAACACCAGGTTCTAGATGGCACGGACCCGGGCAATCCGGATCCGTGCCGAAGGGGGCGTGGCTGATCAACGAGGCGGGAACTGCGAGTTAGGCACCGGCGCGACGAGGTTCGCCGTGGGGGCCTTCGCCGTGAAACCGATCACGGCGCAGTTGATGTCGATGCCGACGCTCCCATAGGGCGCGCCTCCCGGGCCTGTCAGCAGGTCAGGGCGAGTCGCGGCGAGGTTGAAGACGACGTTCTCGTCGATCTGTCGCTTGTTCAGACCCTCGTCGATCGCCTTCTGGGTCCACTGTCCAAGCTGCGCGTCCCACAGGGGGCTGTAGGCCTGCGCGTGCCTTGGATCCGCGAGAGTTGGAAAGTCGCCGAACACGTTGAGCAGGTCGCCGCCATTCCGTAAGGCGTTGATCAGGGCGGTGTTGCCGGCTGACGCGTCCTGTGAGGCATGACCGTCAAGCACTAGGTTCTGGAACCCTTGCGACTGCGGGTTGTCGGCTCCGGTCTGTCCGTTGATGAAACCGAAGAGCCGCTCGCGCGACGATCCCAGGAAGTCGTCTCCGCCGTTGTACGCGGCCCTCGCGAGGGCGGGCACGTACGTCGCTCGCTCCAGGACAGAGGCCAGCGGATCGTCAGCCTCCGTGCTGAGGTACAAGATTGGCTGTCCGGCGTCGAATCCCTTCACAACGAGAAGATCGACCCAGCTCTCGAGGAACTGGCCGGACGGAAATGGTGGCTGGGCGATGTGCACCCCGAGCACGCGGTCCGACGTGTTGGTGTGCGTGGTCACGTCGAAAGGACCGTCACCGGTGGCCACGATCGGGGCGTTGTACACGACCGAGCTGCCCGCGATCCGGATGAATGGGCTATAGCCGGGACCCGCGACCGCGCCGGGCGAAAAGCTCGCGGGCGGGAAGCCGTTCGGACCCGGAACCAGCGTTCGGGTCGGGGTAAAGTCGGGCTCTCCCTGGAAGTGGACGGTGGCCGGCCCGAACTTGTTCTGGTCCGCCGTCGGTGAATCAAGCGTGACCGTCTGCACGCATTCCGGGCAACCGACGCCGATATTGGCGAGCTTGGGTGCGTAGTTGAGTCCGCTGTTGTGAGCAAGTCCGATGTCCGAGGCCTCCGTGAGGATGAACCACACGTCATGGCCGTTGGCGGTTCCTTTGTACAGGGGCAGGCGAACCGTATCTGTGGTCAGGTCGACCTGTAGCGTGCTTTCCAGTACCAGGTTGTCTCGAGGCAGCAGTCCGCTCAGTTGACCAAGGCCGTGAGCAGCGCCCGGTGCTCGAACGGCAGCCTTGGCAGGTGATGTCCAGCGGCCGGCGACTCCTAGTGCCAGCGCTGAAAGCCCGATCAGGATCGCAGCCAGGACCCTTCGGCTGTTTATGGCACCCAAAACATGTGCTCGTGTCACGGCAGCCTCCCCGGCAACACGAGCCTCCGGCAAACGTTCTGTTGCATGCGGTGAACTCCTTTCGTGGTGACTCCGTCCTGTGACGGTGTCGAATGGACTTGTAGTCACGCTGCGGCGCCAGTCGTTACACGCTGGTTTGGGAGTCTCTCCAGCGTCGGAAGGCCCGCAGCAACGAGTCCCGGGTCGCCGGCTCGATCGATTTCGCGGTCAGACTTCCACTGAGCCGGATCAGCGCCCGCATCTGCTCGAGATACTCACGGCAGCCTGGACACGTGGCAAGATGGGCGTCAAAACGAGCACGGTCCGATTTGGGAAGCGTGCCTTCGAGGTAATCCGTGATGACCTCGACCAGCTCCTGACAAGCCATCTCATTAACGGTGTCATCGCCCATGTGCTTTTGCCAATCAGTATCGGAGCTCGGCGCCACGTTACGCATCCTCCGCGAAATATGTTTCGAGGATTGCCCGCAGCCGGCTCCGCCCACGGTGCAGCAAAACACGCTGATTCGCCTCGCTCAGCTCGAGCGCTGCGCACACTTCATGGGCTGGCCATCCTTCTACATCTCGAAGCATCACGACGGTTCGCTGCGAGCGTGGGAGGTTCTCGAGGCCCCGCCGCAAAACCTCCATGGTTTCGCGACGAAGGACAGCCTGTTCGGCCACTGCCGACCAAGGGTGAGGGGAGGTGGACCAGTGACCAGGAAAGCTCGGATGGTCGGGGGGAAGAAAGCGTTCGGGGCTGAGGGCCCGCCCATCTCCGTCTTCGGGTTCGAGCTCAGAGAAGCTGACCGTCCGCTTTTCGCGGACCGCTCGCGTCTTGGCGCGGTTGGTAAGGATTTTGAACAGCCAGGTCTTCAGGCTCGAGCGGCCTTCGAATCGACCTATTCCGGTCAACACAGCGAGCCAGGTTTCCTGTACCACCTCTTCGGCCACTGCCTCGAGTGAGACGAACGCCAATGCGAGCCTTTTGAGCGATGGGCTGTAGGTATCGATAAGCCAGGTGAACGTGGCTTGATCACCACACCGCAAACGGTCGATCAGCTCAGCCTCGGAGGCGCGATCCCCAGTTTTGACCGCCACAGCCGATTTGTACCGACCATTTGTTACAGGCACGTGACACGCAATACCGGGAGGCGTTTCGCGGTCTGTCAGCGCCCCTGTAGACAACCCGCGCGCTGGCTTGCGCCTGGCTGAGCTATACGACTCAGTGTTCTGGCCGCGGAGGTCGCCACCAGAAATACCGATGATCCGAAGCGTCACGCGCGCGATCTGCCATCGCAAGAATCACCCCGGCGCCGATACCCAGCAAGCTGGATCGTCTCCTCAATCTCCTCGTCAGTCGCTCCTAGCTTCTTCGCACCTGCGAATTGAGATACCGCTCAAGGTTCGCAATGCAGGGCTAGGACAAGAGCTAGGTGCATCAGCTGCTTGGTCTTGGCGCCTAGTGCGCCTGCGGCATGAGCCTCCTTGGAGCTTGCTAGCGCCGGAACTCCGAGATCTCAGAGTTCCGGACCGTGAGGCCCCGGGTTCAAATCCGGGCCCCCCATTTGTTGTCCCCACCGCCCCAAACCCCGGCCGCCGACTTCGACGGCCGCACTGCGGGTCCGGCATCTGGCGGCTGAAGCTCGGCAACCTCCGTGACCTCGATCCCGCGCGCCTTCCAGGCAACGGCTTAGGCGCTGACCAAATGATCGTGCACTAAGATCAACGAAGCGGCCGACGGGGGACAGGATGACCAGCTTGGCGACGACGCAGCGCAAACTTCGGCTGGACCAGCCGGCCTCAGGAGAGGTTTCGGTTGCGACCCGGGGCCTGCTCGAACGGGAAAACCTCCTCGAAGGCCTGGATCGCGCTGTGACCAGACGGGTCACGATCATCTCAGCGCCGCCGGGAAGCGGAAAGACCTCGCTGTTGCGGGCGTGGACTGACCGCTCGAGCAAACTTCGTCGCGTCGCATTTGTTTCCGTCGACCGCGACCAACAGGACGCACAGCGGTTCTGGCGCGGCGTACTGGACGCGATCCGTAGTTCGGCGGGCTCGATCGAAACTGAGACGCAACCCGCGTTACCCGCAGCGCTCGAGGCCGATCAGTTGGTGGACAGAATCGTGTCCGAGGTCGCCGAGCAGGACGAGCCCGTCGTTCTGATCATCGACGACCTCCACGAGCTGACTTCGGCTGACGCCCTCTCACAACTCGAGCGTTTGCTCGCGCTCCTGCCAACGTCTGCGCACGTCGTGCTCTCGTCTCGTCGGGATCCGCCGGTCAGGCTGCACCAGCTCCGGCTTGCCGGCGCGGTCGCCGAGATCCGGGCCAGCGACCTGCGGTTCACCGTGATCGAGGCGCGCGAACTGCTTGCTGGATCCGGGATCAGCCTTTCCGACGGTGCGGCATCCGCGTTGTACGAACGCACGGAGGGTTGGGCGGCGGGCCTTCGCTTGGCGGTGATCTCGTTAGGCGGTCACGCGGATCCCGAGCGTTTCGTGGCCGAGTTCTCCGGCACCGAAAGGGCGATCGGAGAGTACCTGATGGCAGAAATGCTCGGGCGCCAGCCGAGCGAGGTTCAGAGCATGTTGCTGCGAACCTCGATCGTAGACCGGCTCAACGGAGAGCTCGCCGACCTGTTGGCCGGCCGCTTGGGCTCGGAACAGATGTTGCTCGAACTGGAGGACGCCAACGCGTTCGTCGTGTCGCTCGACGCGCAGCGCACCTGGTTTCGATACCACCAGCTGCTGGCGGATTTCCTGCGCCTCGAACTCCGCCGAAGGTCGGCCGGCGAGGTCCCTGACCTCCACCGCAAGGCCGCCAGGTGGTTCACCGAGCACGGGGACGCCATCGAGGGCGTCCGACACACGCTCGCGGCCGGGGACTGGCTCGATTCGGCGCGGCTACTCGCAGACCACCTGTTCAGCTTGACGCTCGACGGGCAGGAGGGAGCCATCGCCGTTTTGCTGCGGTCCTTCCCCGCGGGGGTGTCAGCCGAAAATCCTGAGCTGGCTCTGGCTCACGCGGCGGTTCAGCTGGCGCAGGGGCGGTTGGAGGAAGCAGCCGCTCAGCTCGCGCTGGGTGAGTCCCACGTCCAGAGCGTCACACCCACCCGCCGCCGGCGCCTCGCGGTGGCGATCGCGTCCCTGCGGCTGGCACTCGCACGGCGCAGTGGGAAGTTCACGGAAGCCATGGAGCAGGTGAACCTTCTCGAGGCTTCGATCGGAGACAGATCGAGCGAAGAGATCGGGATGAGTAGCGAGCTGCGGGCAGTCGCGCTGATGAATCTCGGGATCGTCGAGACATGGTCTGGGCGGTTCGAAGACGCCGAGCGCCACCTCTCGGAGGGAGCGGCGCTCGCCGAGGCGATCGGCCGACCCTATATAGAGGTCGCGTGCCGGGCGTATCAAGCGTTTCCGTCCGTCTCGCTCCAGCCCGCATTGGAGCGAGGTCGTTACGCGCTGGCCCTTGCCGATCGCTACGGCTTTGGCGATCGCCCGGTGCTCGCGCCCGCACTAGGGGCGGTTGCGTCCATTGAGGTGTGGACGGGCGAGTTCGAGGAGGGAGAGCGTTGGCTGCACCGCGGTTGGGAAGTCATCCGGCCAGACATTGACCCTGCTGCCGCCGTGCTCTTGCACACGGTGACGGGTATGTTGCACGCCGGTCGCGGCGAGCATCAAGCCGCACTCGAGGCGTTGACCGCGGCGGTGCAGGCGCAGTCGCTTCTCACCGGTGCGCACATCCTCGGACGGGTGGTCGCCGAGTGGCTCGCGGCCACACAAGCTCGTCTTGGGATGCGAGACGAGGCGCGCGCAACGCTCGACGGTTTCTCCGCCGAACACGACCGAATCGACGCCATCGAACTCGGGCGAGCAGCAGTCAGCCTGGAAGAGGGAGACCCTGCCGCCGCGCTAGCATTCCTCGGAGACGTTCAGCACATGATGCCGCCGCTCGGCTTCCCGGCCTACGCACTCGTCGAAGCCCATGTGCTCGCCGGCCTCGCGCACCTGGCTCTGGGTGATCGGAACGCCGCGGCCGCAGCAGCCGAGGCCGCGCTCGCCGCTGCTGAACCAGATCGGCTGATCTTCCCGTTTGCCATGTACAACGCCGCCGAGCTGCTCGAGGCGCTTCCACGTCACCAGACTGCGCACGGCGCGTTGCTCGCCGATGTCGTCGACCTGCTGCGAGGCGCAGCCCCACAACGCGTCAACCCGGGGGCTCTACCGCAACCGGAAGAGCTCAGCTCGAGCGAACTCCGCGTACTGCGGCATCTGCCGACAAACCTGACGCGACCGGAGATCGCGCGAGCGCTATACGTCTCGATCAACACGGTCAATACGCACATGCGCAATGTCTACTCCAAGCTCGGTGCGCACGACCGCTCTTCGGCCGTTCAGCGGGCTCGCGAGCTGGGTCTCCTCTCAACGCGGCTTTCGGGCACATCGCCGAGATAGCCCGAAGCGCGGGAGGGGCAATCACCGGATTCCGGCGTAGCCGATTCACTCGGTCAGGCGGCAGGATCGGAGCGTGGCCACCCGGGCGAGCCTGTACGCGATCCGGATCAAGGGTCGGCTCGGAGCCACCGCCTTGTCTGCTTTTCCTTCGATGGCGTATCAGATGATGCGCGGCGAGACCGTGCTCACCGGTTGGCTTGAAGATCGGTCCGCTTTGTTCGGCGTGCTCGGGCAGATCGAAGGGCTCGGCCTCGAACTGCTGGAAGTCCGACAGGTCCGGACGCGAGCGAGCGCCGATGGATAGCCCGGCGCGGATCTTCGCCGTGACCGGCGATGCAGTGGCACGGTTCATGCTGGACGACCCCAAGCCCGAATTCGCGCTCGAGGGCTATCAGGTCCGCTGCATCGCGACCGATCCCCGTGATCCAGAACGCGTGTATGTCGGGACCATGGACAATGGTCTTTGGTTAAGTACCGACGGCGGCGCCGGCTGGCGTGAAGCTGGCCCGTCAATCGATGAGCCCAGAGTGCTCTCGGTCGCGGTCTCTCGGTCAGACGAGCTCTCGGGCGTGTCGGTCGTCTACGCAGGCACCGAGCCGAGCAACCTCTACCGGTCCGAGGACGGCGGGCTCACCTGGTCGCTGCTGCCAGCTCTCCGCGAGCTGCCGAGCGCGTCGAGCTGGTCCTTCCCGCCTCGCCGGTGGACGCACCACGTCCGCACGATCGCGCTCCACCCGACCGATCCGGAGTCGCTAGCAGTCGGGATCGAGCTGGGCGGGGTGATGCGCTCGCGCGACGGCGGTAAGACCTGGATCGACCACAATCCCCAGGCCCACAGCGACGCCCACCAGCTTCTCACGCACCCGCTCGCACCGGAGCGCCTGTACGAAGCTGCCGGACAGGGGATTGCCCGCTCGGACGACCGGGGCGACACGTGGATGCGGCTAGACGAAAATCTCGACCGCCATTACGCCTGGGCGCAGGCTGTCGACCCCGCCGACCCCGACCTCTGGTACGTCGCGGTCAGTCGCTCCCCTTCCGCCGCCCATGGCGGCGGCGACGGGCAGGCGCGATTGCTGCGCCGGCGCGGAAACGGCTGGGAGGTGGTCGACCGTTGGGGTGACTCTGCAGAGCTGCGGCGGATGCCCTACGCGCTTGTCACGCTGCCCGGTCAGCCTGGCCGGCTCCTCGCCGGACTGCGCGGCGGCACGGTGCTGATCACCGACGACGCGGGCGAGACCTGGTCACGGCTGCCCGTGCGACTGCCGGACTTGATCGATCTGGCCGCAGTCTCCCCCTGATCTGGCAATCGCCTGAACCAGGCGATGACCGCTCACCAGGTGGCGTGTGAGGCTCAGACGCAATGACTGAACCAGGGAGGACAACCATGGCATCGCAATCACCGACCACCGGCGCTCCCAGCGCCACAGATCTGCCGGACTACGCGCCGGTCCCCCAGTCCGCGTACGGCCCCGCACTCAACGAGCAGGGCTACTACGTGGGACGCGTGGAGCGGAACCTGTACTGGGTCACCGACGGCAGCTACCAGTCGGCGTTCCTCACCACCAACGACGGAGTGGTTCTCTTCGACGCGCCGCCGAGCATCGGAGGCAACATCCGGCGAGCGGTCGACGAAATCGCTTCGGCTAACGGCGTCAGCAAGAAGGTGACCCACCTGGTCTACTCTCACCACCACGCCGACCACGCCGGTGCGTCCTCGCTGTTCGACAAGAACGTGATCCGCATCGGACACGAGGAAACCAAGCGTCTGCTTCAGCGGGACAACGACCCAGCGAGGCCGGTGCCCGAGGAGACGTTCGCCGACCGCCGCACGCTGAAAATCGGTGGCGAACGCATCGAGCTCGCGTGGCGCGGGCCGAATCACTCGCCGGACAACATCTACATCCACTTCCCGGACCACGACACGCTGATGCTGATTGACATCGTCAACCCTGGATGGGCGCCGATCTCCATGTCCAACCTCTCCGAAGACATTCCTGGTTACGTCGCGGCCCCCGCCATCGCGCTCGATTACCCGTGGAAGCACTTCATCGGAGGCCACGTCGGCAGGCTCGGCACGCGCGACGACGTGACCCTGCACCAGCAGTACATGGCCGACATCGACGCCAGTGTCAGGAAGGCGCTGGTCAGCGTCGACCCCACACCGTTCTTTCAGAAGTACGGCGACAATCCGTGGGCCGCGGTGAGTGCTCTCTTCGACGCGTGGACTGAAGCCGGCGCCGCACCGGTCATCGAGAAGTACAAAGGCGTGCTCGCCGCGGCAGACGTCTACACCTCGAGCACTGTTTTCTGGGTCATGGAGTCGATCCGTCTGGACCTCGGCTTCGCCTCCTACGTTCATCCGTGAGCGCAGGAGAGAGGGACGACGCAACCATGAGCAGGAGCGCAGTGCGGCAGATCCAGGGTATCGGTCGGTTCAAGTTCCGCGAGGGCGAGCTCGAGCAGTTCAAGCGCTTGTCCGCTCAACTCATGGATATCGTGCGGAGCAAGGACACCGGAACCTTGCAGTACGAGATCTACTTCAACGATGACCAATCGGAGTGCATCGTCCTCGAGCGGTACCGGGACTCAGAAGCGCTGGTCGAGCACGCCGGGCACCTTGGCGACTTGGGGAAGGCAATCCCGGGATTGGTATCCAGCGAGCTCCTTGGTCAGCCGAGCGACGACCTCCGGGCGAAGTTGATTGGCAGCGCAGTCCGTCTTTTCACGCCGTTCCTGTCTCTATAGAAAGGTAAGGAGCTAGCGATGCCGAACTGGAACGACGCGACCATCACCGAGTTCCATGCGAAGGCTGGAAAGGGAGTCGGACCCTTCGGGGACCAGCTGATGCTGCTCACCACTGTGGGGGTGCGGAGCGGAAAGGAGCGCACCTCGCCGGTCGTGTACCACCGCGACGGTGAGCGGTACGTTGTCATCGCATCGAAGGGCGGAGCACCTGACAACCCCGCGTGGTACAACAACCTCAAGGCGAATCCCCGGGCGAGGGTCGAGGTGGGGACGGCGACGGGCACGGATACCTTCGAGGTAAGGGCGCGTGAGGTGGAGGGCAAGGAACGGGAGCGCATGTACGCTGAGCGCGTCGCCTTCGCGCCCGGGTTCGGAGAATACCCGCGGATGACATCGCGGCAGATTCCCGTCATGGTGCTGGAGCGGATCGGCTAGCGGCGAGGAGAGGCACTGGCGTGGCCCGCATTTTCATCACCGGTTCGGCTGACGGACTCGGACAGGCGGCCGCCCGGCGCCTTGTCGCGCTCGGTCATGAAGTCGTCCTACATGGGCGCAACCGCGATCGGGCCCAACAGGCGTTGCGCGCCGTGCCGGGCGCCCGAACGGCGCTCGAGGGCGATCTGGCCAGCATGGAACAGACGCGCGAACTGGCTGCTCAGGCGAACGCGGCCGGACCGTTCCAGGCGGTCATCCACAACGCCGGCGTTTACCGTCCCGGTGCAGCGAGCCGCGAGACGGTGGACGGGCTCGACGACGTCTTCGCCATCAACGCCCTCGCGCCCTACCTGTTGACAGCGCTCATCGAATCACCTCAGCGGCTGATCTATCTGACGTCGGGCCTGCACCAGGGCGGCGACCCCGATCTGGGCGCCCTGCAGTCGCGCCAACTGCGCTGGAACGGATCTCAGGCGTACGCCAACTCAAAACTGTTCGATGTCGTGCTGGCCTTCGCCGTCGCCCGCCTCTGGCCGCACGTCCTCTCGAACGCGGTCGATCCTGGATGGGCTCCCACGAAGATGGGCGGCGCGTCCGCACCCGGCGACCTGGAGCAAGGCGTCGCGACCCAAGTGTGGCTGGCCGTCAGCGAGGACCCTGGCGCGAAAGTGAGCGGCCGGTATTTCTATCGCAAGCGAACTCGACCCGCTCACGCGGCGGCATCGGACGTTACCGTCCAGGACGCGTTTCTGGCCGCTTGTGAACAGTTGACCGGTGTACGGCTTCCGACAGAGGTCACGAAGTAACCATCGTGTGCGCCGGTCACCGCTCGACCTGAAACCGCTGATCGATATGGTCTCGACGCGCGACTTGGCATGTACCTTCGCCCCGTAAGGCAACTCCGGCGTGGTCACGCCTAGCTTGGTCAAGAAGCTGCGGTAGTCGGTCTGTACCCACTCCTCGGGTAGTCGCCCGAGGACGAGCAGCGAGACCGGAAGCCGCGCCGCTAGGCCGACTTCAGGTGCCGGACTCTCACGACAACCTCAGTGGAACGTCATTCAAATGGGGCCGGGGCCATGACCGTTTGGTGTCTGTTCTGGCGGCCATCCGGAACACAGCCGGATCACGCATTCCCGGAACCGGCACTAGGAGGTCACGCGACTCACACTGAAGAGTCGAGAGCGTCCCGGCGGGTGCTGACCGGATTTCAGGTCATCGTGCCGAGACTGAGCGGCGGTTACGGCGCGGGATCAATGACGACGGGCACCTCATCGTTTATGCCTCTGAGCATGAGCCATACTCCGATGGTCAATTCAAAGGGGAGGATTGGGAGGTATACAAATATCGACACATCGTGACCAAGAAATTGGAACGCGAGCCCCGCCAGTGCGACGGACACTGCTAGCAGACCGAAGAGAGATATCGCGCGCGGGATATACCTCGATCTGTAAAAGAGGTAGTACCACAGAATCGCTCCAAAGCAGTAGAAGAGTAACTCTGTCGTTTGACCTAACTGTATGACAACACCGTTATAGAGAAACTCGCCCAACGTTTGATAGTAGGAGTGTTCCGGAGCGCCGGCCTTGACGAATTCCAGACTTAGAGGTACCAGAGCAGAGGCGCCTGTCTTGCTTATGGCTAACGACATTGCTTCTGTCAGCCAGCATCCCAGGGCGACAAGCGCCATGATCTTGTTCTGTTTGTTCAAGACAACATAGAGCAGGACTGCCAGGACAATAATTCCAAGACTGGTAATCAGATCACTCAGGATGAACAGCCGCATCAGGGTAGGCCGATTTGAAATGTCAGCAAGCTTCTCGGATATGCGACCGGATCCGACAGCCGACATGAGCAGCAAACCACTGCTCAAGCTGGTGAAAACAACAATCAAAAACGCTACGCCTAAGAGCCGGGGGACGTTCCTCATAATCATTTGTTCTTCGGTGGAATCTGCGTCGGCGGTTGCCATGGTGCTGCCCTAATCGGAGTCGGCAACCCCCAGCCCGCGGGAGCCCTCACATCCTAGGCTGCACGGCGCCCAGGCTGCGCGGGATCGACGCGCAGGCAGTTCTGTATCCCGAACATCGTCCGGCGCCTGACCATCAAGCACCGGGTCCCGGAGGGTCGACAGACGACTCTGAGGGCGCGACTTATTGCTGGTTGAGTTGGCCCGCTCGCAACGAACGCACCAAGACGTACCGGTTACTGCTTGTCTCGGCGGTTGGCTCCACTGCCGGTTCGATCCGCTCGGTTTTCAGGCCGTTGCCTGGCCGTTCACACAAGCTAGGACGCAACTGGCAGGACCGTGAGGCGCCCGGTTCGAAATCCCTAAGGCGGTGGGCGAAAAACGAACTAGGCCTTCAAGTACGTAAGGACTGCCAGCACGCGGCGATGATCGTCCGCCGCCGGCTCCAGAGCAAGCTTGGAAAAGATGCTCCGCACGTGACCCTCGACCGTTTTCTCGCTCATATGGAGGGACGCCCCAATTGCGGTGTTGGATCGGCCTTCGGCCATCAGGTTGAGCACTTCGCGCTCGCGGTCGCTCAACTCACTGATGAGATCCTGCCGGCGTCGGCGGCCCAGGAGCTGGGACACCACCTCCGGATCGATGGCCGACCCGCCGGAAGCCACCCGCCTCACCGCCTCCACGAAGTCGCGCACATTCGACACGCGGTCCTTCAGCAGATATCCAATTCGTCCGGCGCCGCGCTCCAGGAGCCGAAGCGCATGAGATGTCTCGACGTATTGAGAGAGCAGCAGCACCGCAACCTCTGGGTGGCGTTCTCGAATGCGCGCGGCGGCCACGAGTCCTTCGGTCGTGTGCGTCGGCGGCATCCGGATGTCGGTGATGACGATGTCGGGCGGGTTTGCGTCCACCATCGCCTCGAGCTCGACCGCATCGGCGGCTCGGCCACTGACTTCGATGCCAGCGGCTTCGACGAGGCGAGAAAGGCCTTCTCGAAACAGCACGGAATCGTCGGCGACGACTACTCGCATGGAAACTCCGCGAGGACCGCGGTGCCGCCCCCGGTCAGGCTTTCCACCCTCATCCACCCGCCCAGCGCCGCGACTCGGTCCTGCATGCCGATGATGCCGCTGCCCCGAGCCGGCTCCGCACCGCCGATCCCGTCGTCCGTCACCTCAACCCGGAGCCGTCCGCCGACCTGCCGGATGGTCACTTCGATCGCTTTGGCACGGGAATGCTTGGCGGCGTTGGTCAAGGCCTCCGCCACTACGAAATAGGCTGCGGTTTCGACTCCATCTGCATAGCGCTGCAGATTGTCAAACGTGGCGGTTGTCGCGATCGGCGCCCGATCGGCAAGGTCGGCAACCGCCGCAGCGATCCCTGCCTCCGCGAGCAACGGAGGCTCGAGACCGCGCGCGAGGCTGCGCAGATCCCGGAGTCCGGCCTGCACTTCACGCGTGGCTTCCGCGATGAGCTCACCACGGCTTCTATCGCGTTCGATGCCGGAATCGGCCATTCCAAGCGCCAGCAATGCGTTGACGAAGCGCTGCTGGGCCCCATCGTGGAGGTTGCGCTCGATCCGGTGCCGCTCGATGTCTTGGGCCGCGACGATGCGCGAACGCGACTCACGCAACTCTTGAACGAGGCGGAACCGAACGAGCACCAACCCTGCCTGCGAAGCGAGGTCATGGAACAGACGCCGCTCGACGGACGACAGCACTTCGCCACGAGGCTTGGCGAGAACCAATGCGCCCAGCACGGCGCCTTCGTGAAAGACGGTCTTGGCATGCGCGTCGGCGCCGAGCCGGGCCGTGATCTCCTCGATCGAAGACAGGGTCGGTCGCGTTCCATCCCTCGGTGGCGAAGAGGCTGCCAACTGGAAACGGTCGCCCAGTTTGACCCACACCTCGGCGTTGGCCGCGCCCGTGCCATCCCGCAAGAGGTCGGCCATCCGCGGCAGCAAGACATCTGCCGTCTCCGCCTGACTGATGCTGGCCGCAAAGTCCGAGAGGACGTCGTACGGGCGCGCCCTCTTGCCGTAGACGGCGGTGTTGGCGATTGCTTGCATGCGCGATCTCACCGGCAGAAGAAGAACAGCGACGAGCGCGATGGCGACGATGCTGAGAAGAGGATTCAGCCCGGCGCGCTGTCCGAGAAGGCTGCCCACACCCGCGACCACCACCGCGTAAGCACCTGTCACGAAGAGCGCCAGGCCGCCATAGAGGATCGTCCGGTTGATGACGATGTCGATGTCGTAGAGCCGGTACCGCACCATCGCCACAGCGATGCCGACAGGAAGCAGAACAAGTCCGGCCAGGGACGACAAAAGGCCCGACCAGCTGCCGATGGCATGCGCGGTCTCGGAATTCACGAACTGGCGAAGGGGCAACTGAACCTGGTTGGGGAACCAGTCCAGCGGAGGAGGGTTGTCGGCAAGGGCCAACAAGGAGGTCAAGAGAAAGATCGTCGCCGCGTACGCGAACCACTTGAGCTGCAGCCGGCCGTCGCCGCGGGCACTACGGAGCCTCCGAAGCAGGTAAACGGCGAACACGATCGCTAGCGCCTGCCGGCCCCAGCTGACAACGCCAGAACCGAAGCTCACCCATGCGCCGACGGCCCACAGCGCCGGGGGCACGGTGACCGGCACCCAGACCCATGCCATCGGACCTACGCGCAGCGAGTACGGATCATCGAGGCCGATGAGGAGGTCAGAGGCCAGATAAATGATCGCGATGCCCAGCAGGAGCCACCATCGTGGTGAGGCAGGACGGCCATCGGGGAACAGCAGCAAAAGTCCAACGCCGCCCATCAACCCGAGGTCGGGCACAAATTTCTGGCTCCATGCGGCAAGGTCGGCGAGCGGCAGGGAGCCCGGCGTTACGAGCAGACCGTGTATCGCGTACTGGCTGGCAAAGGCCTGCAGCAGGAGGGACGCCGCGAGGCCCAAGAACAGCAGGCTGAGGAGCGCCCGCGGCCGCCGCCAGACGATTACGCCGCTGATGAGCGACATCGTGATCAGGCCCACGGTCTGAACGGCAGTCCGGACTCCCAGCGACCAGTCGACGTCGAGACCCGCGAGCGTGTACGTCGGAGGGCTCAGGCGATCGACGACCGTCAGGTAGAGCGTGGCGAGCGCCAGCGCCGTACCAGCCAGCGCGATCACCGCGCCGGCGATCGCAGGCAGGCCATACGCTCGGCGAGGGCCGGCTACTGCGGTCGCCACCGTGGGAGTGCCTTGAGGCCGCGACCGTCCGTCAGCCGAGTCATATCGCTTCCATCAGGCCGCACGGCATAGAGCTGTGCATCGTTTCCGTTGCGTTCGAACACGATCCAGCTGCCGTCGGGCGACCAGTCCGGATAGCCGTCCCACTGGAGCCCGAGCGCGCCGAACGTGACCCGGTGTGGCTCCCCGTCGGCAACCGCGAGCCAGTAGATCGATCCGGGCTCTCCCGATATGGAAGCGCCGAAGACAACCCGCTTGCCGTCGGGCGACCACCTGGGGAAGCCGGCGCTGCCACCGCCCTTCTCGTGGGTGACCTGCTCGAGTCCGCTGCCGTCAATCCCCATCGTGTAGATGTCCCAGGTCCCGCCGCGATCGGACTCGAAGGCCAGGGTGTGTCCGTTCGGATTCAACGCCGCGAAATTGAAGGTCCCGAAGTGACTGGTCAGCCGATGGATCTCGCTGCCGTCCGGGTGCATGAGGTAGAGGTCACGGTAGTAGCCTGTCCCAGCCGAGTCGGCCACGCCGTCACGGGTGCTGTTGAAGACGATCCAGCTTCCGTCGGGCGACCAAGAAGGATATTCGTTGAACCCGCGCCCGTCGGTCAGGCGGTGGATGCCGCCGCCGCCATAGTCCATGACGAAGATGTCATCGCGGCCGTCGCGTGTGCTCTGGAAAGCGATCCTGGAACCGTCGGGCGACCAGGCGCCGTCGAGGTTCCAGGCCAGGTCCGAGGTCAGCGCTCGAATGAGTCCGGACGCCACGTCCAGCAGGTAGATTCCACCGTTTACCTGCGGCCAGTCAGAACAGTAGTAGAGAACCTCTCCGCCGATCTCGGGATGCGGCAGGCCGCGACTCATGCCACACGTCGCCGTGGCCGAAGCGCCTCCGCACGAAGCGAGCCCGGCCGCCAGCGCCAGGCCCACTGCCGCTGCTAGCAAGCGATCCATGGCGGCGATCTTCCCACCCTGAGCCTCGCATTGAACACAGTGGTAGCCCTTGGTGAAGTTCCGGGCCTACTCGGATGTGCCAGGCGCCGGGCAAACCTACGCTGCGCACGACATGAAAGGCACGGTCAACTGTCTCGCACAGGCAATGGTGACGCTCGGCGTGGCGCTCACAATCTTTCTCGCGCTGACTATGTCCGTGCAATTTTGGCTCGCGGCTGGATCGCCCTCAGTTGGCGCCCACACCTACCCGCATCCCTCATACGCGTACGTGACGCCAGATCCGCATCCCTAAGAGCGACGCGAATGGAGGGGCATCAGCCGTCGCGTGAAACCAAACCGCAGAGCCTCCAAGAAACCCAGGGCGATTCATTGACCTCAGGCCGAGGTTGCGCGACTGAGCTCCAAGCCCGATTCCTGTCGACGGCTCAGGATCTCATCGACGATTGCAGCAGGAGTCAGGGTGGCCGAATCGATCCAGAGCCCGACCCGAGGCGTAGCGTCGATTTCCCCTTCGATGTACTCCTCGAAGGGGTTGGTTCCAGTCCCGCGCTGGGCTTCTCGGCGGCGCAGCACGTCTACCGTCGGACGCAACATCACGAAATGGATCGTGCGCCCGGCCAGATCGTTGGCCAACTCTTCGTAGCGTCTTCCACAGACTGTGTCGGTAGGAATTGCTGTTATTCCGGTGTCAACGAACGACGCCGCTAAGAGGCAGCCATTGTGCAGCCGGAGACGCAATTGACGCCCCGCTTCCCCAACCACATTGCCCGTGGCTGGATCGATATCGTCGAGGCTTTCTGGCCAGCGATGGCCGGAGACGACAAGGCCCTGGACGTAGTCACCGTCGATATGGGCCGCGACCAGGAACCGTTTAGCCAGGAGTTCGCCGACGATGGACTTGCCGGCGCCCTGGTTCCCGGAGATGACGAAGAGGTCTGCGCGATCGCGTTCCGCGCTCTCGTCCACCGCTCGAATGGTATGAGTCTGGGCCTCGCGGGACGACTCTCCGCCGCCCCACATTCCCGGTCATGTTTCCTTGCCCGTGTCACAGCCATGTCACGCCTAAATTGGGCTCTTGACCCAACATCCTATTTCCTATAGCATCCGCCCAACTGCTCAGACACTGGAGCAAGTGGGATTCATCTTCGTGCTGCTCAAACAAGGAGGAAACTGGATGACACGTAGAGCCCTGGCCCGATCAATGGCCATCGCCACGGTGCTGGTCGTCGCAGCGTGTGGAGGGACTAACTCCGGCGGCACAGCCAAGACCAACGCCGCGGTGGCCATCGTCCCCGGGGGTCCGCATCCCTACTTCGAGCCCATGCGGCAGGCGATCGTCGACGCCAAGACTGATTTCAGTCTCACCAAGGGCACGTTCCAGGTGCCGAGCGATTGGAAGCAGGACCTCCAGAACCAGCTGCTGACGAGCCTTGCGGCGCAGGGCTACGACGGCTTTGGCATCTTCCCGACCGATGGCAACGCGGCCAACGGCATCGTCACTCAGCTGGCCGCGAAGAACTACCCGGTGATCGCGGTCGGCGGCTGCATCGCGGAACCGACCAAGACCACCTTCTGCATCGCGACTGACGTGGGAAATTCCGCCTACACGGGCGCGAAGGCCACGATTGTGGCCATGGGTGGCAAGGGCGTTCTGCTGCACGGCACCGGACTTCTGACCGACCCCAACACCGTGCTGCGCGTTGACGCCGTGAAGAAGGCGGTTGCCGAAACCAACGGCGCCGTCACCCTGATCACCATCACCGACATCGACAAGGACGCACAGACGGCTGACACCGCCATCAACCAGGCGCTCGCCACCCACAAGGACATCACTGGCATCGTGACCACCGCCTACAACCCGACCGTCGCGGCGGCGAAAGCGCTGCGGACCCTGGGCGACAAGAGGATCAAGATGGTCGGCATCGACGACGACCCCGTCGTGCTGCAGGCCGTGAAAGACGGCTTCCTCACCGGGACGATGGGCCAGAACCCTTACGGCCAGGCTTACATCGCCGCCTACGCCATCAACCAGATCCACCAGGGCTGCAAAAAGAAGAGCGCCGCGCCGTACTTCATCGACTCCGGGACGCTGGTGATCACCCCCGACAACGTCGCGACCTATAAGGACGACTTCAAGACCCTGACCAAGGGCATCGTCGCCAACTTCAAGGACAAGTACCTTTCCTGCTAGTGCGACAGGCCACCACCTCCAACACGACCCTCAAAACGCCAATCCGGCGAGTCGACACCTACCTCGTCGACCTGATTCCGGAGCGACCTCGCACCGACGCGATTCAGAGCTTCACGAAGCAGGAGACGATCTTCGTCGACATCGAGACGTCCGACGGCGTGGTTGGCACCGGCTATGCGTACACGATTGGAACGGGGGGACGGGCCGTGCTCGAAATGCTTCGGCACGACCTGGTCCCCATTCTGGCCGGGGAGGACGCAAACCAGATCGAAGCCATCTGGCAGAAGCTCTTCTGGGCCACGCACGGAACAGCGGTCGGCGCGATCACGAGCCTCGCCCTCGCGGCCGTGGACATCGCACTTTGGGACGTGCGCGGCAAGACTCTAGGCCAGCCGCTCTGGCGCCTCGCCGGCGGCGCGCGCCCCACGGTTCCGCTTTACGACACCGAGGGCGGCTGGCTCCACCTCTCCACCAGGGAGCTGGTCGACGGCGCCCTCGCCGCCAAGCACCAGGGCTGGCCGGGAGTGAAGCTGAAGGTCGGCAAGCCCCGCCCCCAGGAGGACCTCGAGCGCCTGTCCGCGGTACGCGAAGCGGTCGGGCCGGCCTTCGACATCATGGTCGACGCCAACCAGTCGATGACTTTCGCCGAGGCCAAGCGGCGTGCACATCTTTTCGAGGAGCTGGATCTCTATTGGCTCGAGGAGCCGCTTCCGGCCGAAGATCTCGGCGGTCACGTTCGCCTGGCGGCCGCGACCAGCATCCCGATCGCGGTGGGGGAGAGCATCTACTCCCTCAGCCATTTTCGCGAGTACCTGGCGGCAGGCGCCGCCGGCATCCTGCAGCCCGACGCTGCCCGTCTCGGCGGGATCACTCCATGGCTGAAGGTCGCACACCTCGCCGAGGCCTTCAACGTCAAGGTGGCGCCGCACTTTTTGATGGAGCTTCACGTCAGCCTTGCCGCAGCCGTGCCCAACGCCATCTACCTCGAGCACATACCGCAGCTCAGGCAGATCACGCGCTCGGAGATCGAGATCGTGAACGGCCAGGCCGTAGCCCCGGAGTCACCTGGAGTCGGCATCGACTGGGACCGTGAGGCGCTCGCTAACCTTCGGATCGGTTAGCTCCCGCAGCTTGACCGGCGGCGCGCTCCTCCGGCAGGTCGCCCTGCTCGCACTGTTCATCGTCACAGCCGGCTTCTGGATCTATTTCTCGGTGGCTGCATCCGGCTTCACGTCCGACTTCAACCTCTTCTCGCTGCTGCGCTTCGCTGCCATTCAGATCACCATCGGCTTCGCCCAGATGGTGGCGCTTTCGATCGGCGACCTCAACCTCGCCGTGGGCGCGATCGGTGGCGCGACGGGGATGATCGCCGGGTGGGCCATGCAGATCCTGGGCCTGCCGCCAGAGGTCGCGGTGCTGTTCGCGCTGGCCGCCGGCGCGCTGCTTGGATTCGGCAACGCGCTGCTGATCACCTGGACGAGGATCAACAGCTTCATCGTCACCCTTGCCACGGCGAGCCTTATCACCGGGGCGATGTTGATCCTCACCCATTCCGATCCCTTCAGCCGGCTGCCCGACTCTTTTACGAGCTTCTCAGAGACCGAGGTTGCCGGCCTTCCGGTCTCGAACCTGGTCCTGGTCATGCTCGCGGTCGGCGTGGCCCTGTTCTTCCTTTACCGCAACCTCAGCCTGGGCAGGGAGATGCTTGCGGTCGGGGCCAACCGGCGGGCGGCCCGCATGTCGGGACTGTCCGTCGATCGCGTGGTGCTCCTCACCCACGGCCTTTCCGGAGCCCTCGCCGCCACCGCCGGGCTGATGGCCATCGCCGCCGACCACACCGCCTCTCCCAGCCTGGGCAGCGACTGGCTCCTGGCTTCTTTCGTTGCGCCCGCGATCGGCGGGACGCTTCTTTCGGGCGGCCTCGTGTCAGTGCCGGGAACAATCGTCGGCGGCGTCCTGCTCGCGACCATCTCCAACGGCCTGCTGCTTGTGGGCATCGACAACTTCTGGATCACGGTCTTTCTCGGCGTGGTCCTGCTGCTGGCGGTGGTGCTGGACAGGGTGACCCGGGCAGCAGGGGGTGCGGCCCCGTGATGCTGCGCCTACGCGGCCTCGCTCCCGGCGTGGCTTTGGGCCTGCTCTTCATCGACCTTGTCGGCATGCTCGTGCTGTCGGTCATCACGCCGGCCTTCCTCTCGAGCTACAACCTCTTCGTCACCGGCCGCGACCTTTCGATCCTGCTCCTGGTCGCGCTGGCTCAGATGGTCGTGCTGTCGCTTGGGCAGATGAACCTTTCGATCGGCTCGATCGGAGGCCTGGTAGCGATCATCGAGTCGGGTCTGATGGTTCGTTACGGCGTCCCGGTGCCGGTCGCGCTGGCGGCCGGCCTGGTGCTCGGAATCGTGTGCGGCGTCATCAACGGACTGCTCGTCTACTGGACGAAGATCAACAGCTTCGTGCTGACCCTCGGCACGTCCTACGTGTTCGCGGGCATCAACCTGGGCATCACCCACGCCACACCCTTCTATCACATCCCCGACGAGATCAGCGCCTTCGGCCAGGCGCGCGTCGGCCCGTTTCCGCTCATGGCGGCGGTGACGATCGCGCTCACGCTCCTGCTGGCGGGCTTCCTATATCAGGTGGTCCTTGGCCGGCAATTGCTTGGCGTGGGCGGCAACCCGCTGGCAGCTCGGCTCTCGGGCCTCCCCATCCGGCGAGCGACCCTGACAGCTCACGCGATCTCAGGCTTCCTCGCGGCGGTGGCCGGCACCATGCTCATGGCCCAGCTCGGACAGGGTCAGCCGACCATCGGAGCCACATGGATCCTTCCCTCATTCGCCGGTCCGATCATCGGCGGCGCCGCGCTCGCCGGCGGAAGCGCCCCCGTCCTCGGCACCGTGCTGGCGATGGTCCTCATCGCGCTGATCGACGACGGGCTCGTGCTCGTCAGCGCGGACCCCTTCTGGGTCCAGTTCCTCATCGGCGCGCTGATTCTCGGGGCCGTCGTCCTCGGACGGACGCGCCTGAGCGACATCAGGGCTTTCCTCAGGATCAGCACGACGCGCCTCGGTGGGACCACGCGATGAGCGCCGAGCCGAATCCGACCGCGCCGGAGGTACGGCTGGAGGTCTCAGGCATCCGCAAGCAGTTCCCGGGCGTGGTCGCGCTCGACGACGTGTCGCTTCGCCTGCGCGCCGGGGAGATCCATGCGCTGCTCGGCGAGAACGGAGCGGGCAAGAGCACCCTGATCAAGATCCTGACGGGCGTCTACCAACCCGATGAAGGGGAGATCCGGCTCGACGGGAACCCTGTGCGCTTTGCGTCGCCGCGTTCGGCGCTGGCCGCCGGGATCAGCGTCGTGCATCAAGAGCGCAACCTCATCCCTCAGTTCACGGTGGCGGAGAACATTCTTCTGGAACGGATCCCGACCCGCGGCGTCCAGCTGGTCGATCACGCCGCGATCAACCGGCTGGCCAGGCCGTGGATCGAGATGGTCGGGCTCGACGCCGCGCCGGCGACGCCGGTGGCGGAGCTGAGCGTGGCGGAGATGCAGCTGGTCGAAATCGCGAAGGCGCTGTCGCTGCAGGCCCGCATCCTCCTCATGGACGAACCCACCGCGGCCATCACCCCCCACGAGGTCGGTTACCTCTTCCGGATTCTGGGCGACCTGCGCCGGCACAACGTGGCCCTCGTTTTCGTCAGTCACAAGCTGGAAGAGGTGTTCGAGCTCTGCGACCGCGTCACCGTGCTCCGCGATGGACGGAACGCCGCCGCGGAGGTCGCTGTGGCGACCCTGAATCGAGATCAGCTCGTCACCTACATGATCGGGCGGGCCGAGGTGATCGCCGAGCTGCCGCCCAAACCCAATCCGGGCGAGCCGGTGCTGGAGGTGGCGGGGCTGACCGCGAACGGTGGCGGCGCGGCGCTGAGCCTCGTGCTTCGGAAAGGCGAGGTCCTGGGCCTCTACGGCCTGGTCGGAGCGGGGCGCTCGAGTCTGGCCAAAATGCTGGTCGGTGAGATCAAGGCTACCGGCGGCGAGGTTCGGGTGCGGGGCGCGATGACGCATATCAGGAGCTTCCGGGAGGCCCTCGAGAAGTACCGCTTTGGGTACGTGAGCGAGGACCGCAAGCAAGAGGGTCTCATCCTTCTCCACTCAGTCCGTGCCAATACATCGATCACGATCTGGCGGCGCCTGCGCTCGTTCGGCCAGTGGATCACCCGCTCGAAGGAGGACGCGGCGATTCTTCCACCCCTCCGCCAGCTCGATGTCCGCTCGCATTCGCTGTCGCAGCCGGTGGGAACGCTCTCGGGCGGCAACCAGCAGAAGGTCAGCATCGCCAAATGGCTCGCGGCCAAGGCGGAGATCCTGATCATCGACGAACCCACGGTGGGCATCGACATCAAGACCAAGAACGCGCTGCACGAGCTCATCTGGGAGCTGGCCGCGAACGGAAAGTCGATCCTGCTCATCTCGAGCGACATGCCTGAGGTGATCCGCCTGTCCGACCGCATCCTCGTGATGCGCAACCACGCGATCGTGGGCGAGCTGCCGAACACACATCAATACGACGAGATGAGCGAAGCCATCATGGCTCGGCTCAGCTGAAAAGGAGTTGGAATGCAGAGCTACGGGATGACGCTGATGCTCAAGGACGATGAAGAGATCGTCGAGCGCTACAAGGAATACCACCGCAAGGCCTGGCCCGAGGTGGTGTCGCGCTTGCGTGAGAATGGCATCACGCAGATGCGGATCTACCTGCTCGGCCGCCGGATGTTCATGTACATGGAGGCGGTCGACGGATTCTCCCCTGAGCGGGACTTCCCAAAGCTGGCGCAGGATCCGCGGTACCGCGAATGGGATGAGCTGATGCGCGGCCTCCAGCAGCCGGCACCCGAAGCCAGGGCAGGCGAATGGTGGGCTCCGATGGAGGAGGTCTTCGACCTGAGCCGGCAATGAGCGAGAAGGCCCTTCCTCTGCCGCCTTCCCGTCAGACCCTGACCGACAGCGTCTACGAGGCGGTGATGGAGCTGGTCATGGACCAGCACATCGAAGCGGGCGCGCGGGTCAACATCGACCTGGTCGCGCGCCAGCTGAACGTCTCGCCAACACCGGTGCGAGAGGCGCTCGCCCGGCTGGAGATGGACGGCCTGGTCGTCAAGGAGCCGCTGCGCGGCTACTCCGTGACCCCGATGCTGGACACCAAGAACTTCAACGACCTCTACGACGTTCGCCGGCTGCTCGAACCTTTCGCGGCGCGCCGCGCGGCGGAACGCCGCGACGAAAAGATCTTGCGCGTGCTCGATCGCGAGCTCGCGGAGATGCGCCGATTGGTCGGCACCAGCGGCGGGTCTGACGGGGGCGCTTACCACGAATACAGCGCCTTTGCCCTGCAGGACGCACGATTCCACGAAGCGATCGCGGGTTCGTCTGGCAACGGGCTGCTTAGCGATACGCTGCGGCGCCTGCGGTCGCACCTGCGCCTTTATCGCCTGTATCACCAGTACTACACGAGGGCCATCGGTGCGGCAACGGTGATCGAGCACGAGAGCATTCTTGATGCAATCCGGGCCGGCGACGCCGGCGGTGCCGAGGCTGCGATGCTCGACCACATCGATCGCTCGAGGGAGCGCTCGGAGGGAGCGCGACTGAGGTCGGGGAACCGCCCGACCTAGCCTCCCATCTGCCTCCGCTCCGCTGGCATCTGTAGTCGTTTTCGGCCGAATCCCTCTTCGGTCGGGAGGTGAGCAAAAGCGAAACTTGACGTCGGCTCAATCGTGGCTATAGTCGGCCGTAGTCGCGCCACCACTTTCGTGTTGCGGAGGGGACTTTGGACATGAAAGCACGCGTCGCTCGTCTTGCCTCGCTCGTCTCGTTGATCATGATCCTCGTCTTCGCCTTTCTCATACAGGCGTCGACGGGCGCACCGGCAGCAACCGCCGAAGTGGCGCCTAACCCGGTCAACATGGTCGACTGCAATGGCCTGAGTCCCGTCTACCAGGCGGTCAAGGTGAACATGAAGTCCTTGTGCACCGATCCAGTCGCCAGGGGGGACTACGGATCGGGGCGGTTCTACGACAACGGCAAGTACATCGGCCACGACGAGCCGAGCGTGAAGTTCGTGTCCGCCGCGCCGGGCAGTGGCAACCACATGAGTTATTTGATGCAGCTGGCCACTGACCCAACCGCCGCCCCGACCCCTGACGGTTCCGTGACCAAATATGCCGAGCTGTCGATCGCACCATGGTTCGGGCTGCCGATGTGCGATCCGAAATCCTATCCGCAGCAGCCCTGCACGCCCGACAGCGATACCAACACCGGCCTCGGTGCCAAGACCGACGCTGGCTCTGCTTTCATGGAGCTGCAGTTCTACCCGCCGGGCTTCGGCCCGTTCAAGGACGCATTCAGCTGCGACCAGACGCAGTACTGCGTGGCGCTGACCATCGACAGCCTCTCATGCAGTTTCAACTTCAGGTTTTGCAATAACAACTGCATCGAGCCGGTGAACTTTGCATACCTCCAGACCAACGGTGTCCCCACCGGGCCGCCCAGCCCGCAGCTCTTGAACGACGCCAGCTTCGCGCCCAACGACAAGACCCTCAAGATGAACCCCGGCGACAGCGTGCAGGCAACGCTCCAGGACACTCCCGCCGGATTCATGACCACGGTCACGGACTTCACCACCGGCCAGACCGGCTTCATGGTGGCGAGCGTGGCCAACGGGTTCATGAACACGAATTTGCGTACGTGTGGCGGAACCCCCTTTGCTTTCCACCCCGAGTACGACACGGCGTCGCGGCAGAACCAGGTGCCGTGGGCCGCACTCGAGGGAGGGGTTCTCATGCAGCAGGAGATCGGGCACTTCGAGTCGTGCTCGAGCGTCTCCAACCCGCTCGGATTCTCTTTCGACCAGCAGACCGCCTGGACGTGCAACGGCGGCTTGGAGCCGGGCGGAACCGGTGAAGGACCGTGCAACTTCACGACCGGAGTCTGTACGAATGCCACCACCGAGGGCGGCAAGGCGTGTCCGGCCGGCGCGGGACTCTGCGAGTTTTCCGACGCAATCTGCGCCCCATCGGGTCCGCGGACTGTGGTTGTGAACGGGGCCAACACGACATGGAACTGGGCGGTTGCCGCCTGCGAGCAGGACTTCACGCAGAACGGCGACCTCGACTTCGACGGCAACCCTTACATCGCAGACTGGCCGAACGGCTCGACCAACTTCCCGACCGCGTTCAAGTACGCGGGACCCTTCGACGCGCAGGGCAACCCGTACCCGAACATTCAGATCGAAACCGACCTGGCGGCATCCGAAAACGACTGCAACGTCGTGACCGGCGCGGGCTGCAGCGTCCCGCCGCATGGCGCGGCCTTCTACCCGTTCTGGTCGATCGGCATGCAGCCCTCGATCGCAGGCACAGGCAGCACCTGTGAGTGGAACTTCGGTAACACGATCAAGCACGTGACGACCGACAACTTCGGCGGCGCCGCCGAGTACGGCACGCCCGACGTCGCTCGGTTCGCGGGCACGATCATCACCCAGGTCATCCCTAACCCGCAGCTAAACGCCGAGTGCTGATCTAGGCAGCCGCACTTTTGGGGTGCAGGGAGGAGGCCGGCGTTAGCGACGCGCCGGCTCCTCCCCTCCAACGCGATTGCTAGACAAGGCCGAGAGAAGTTGGGCGGCGCGTGGGCGCAAATTTTAAGATCGCGTGGTGATGAAAGCTGAGCCTGGTGCGACGTTGCGCGGGAAATAGGGCCTCGGTGGCATTTCCTCGGCCGGTCACAATCGCGTTGGCAGGGACCGGTTCACGGGGTCGCACGTTCTCCAGCTTTGCGGAGCGGTATCCGGACCGGGCTCGTGTGGTGGCGGTCGCAGACCCACGCACCGTTCGCCGTGAGGCGTTGGCCGACCAGCTCGGGGTAGCCGCCGACAGAAGGTTCGACGACTGGCGGGAGATCGCCGCATTGCCTCCGGTCGCGGATGCCGTGATCATCACCACGCCGGACCGCGAGCACGTGGGCCCTGCATGCCGCTTCGCGCAGTTGGGCTACCACGTGCTGCTGGAAAAGCCGATCGCACCAACCCCAGCGGAGTGCATCGAGGTGGTCGACGTGGTCGAGAAAGCCGGGGTCATACTCGCGGTCTGCCACGTGATGCGCTACACGGCTTACACCGATAAGGTGAGGGAGATCGTGGTCAGCGGTCGGCTGGGCCAGGTTGTCGGCGTAGAGCACCTCGAGTCGATCGGCTGGTGGCACTTCGCCCACTCGTACGTGCGGGGCAACTGGCGCCGGTCGGACCAGGCAGGGCCCGGCATTTTGACCAAGTGCTGTCACGACCTGGACTGGCTCCGCTACATCGTCGGCCGGCCAGCGGTTGAAGTGTCCAGCCGGGGCGGCCTGCACCACTTCACCGCGGCGAACCGGCCGGCCGACGCTGCCGATCGGTGCCTGGACTGTGCCGTCGAACCCGACTGCCCGTACTCCGCCACACGGCTCTACCTCGGCTGCCTGGGAGACCCGGAGCGCGAGCGGTGGCCGCTCTCAGTCATCACGACCGACCTGACCGAGCCGGGGGTGCTGCGGGCGCTCCGCGAAGGCCCGTATGGGCGGTGTATCTACGCGTGTGACAACGACGTGGCCGACCACCAGGTCGTCACGATCGAGTTCGAGGGTGGGGTGACGGCAACGTTGACCATGAGTGCGTTCACGCCTTTCAGCCGGCGCCGGACGCGGATCATGGGTACTCGGGGTTTTCTACAAGGCGATGGCGAACGGCTCACGCTCACTGACTTCGTCACCGGGGAGGACGAGTCCTTCGATCTGCTCCACACCGGAGTGGATGCTGGAGACGGCCACGGCGGGGGCGACTTCGGTGTGATGAGTGCTTTCCTCGGTGCCGTCTCAGCGGGCGATCGGTCCCTGGTCCGCACAGGGCCTCGCGAGTCGTTGGAGAGCCATCTCATGGCATTTGCGGCAGAGCGCAGCCGGTTGACAGGAGTACCGGTAAGAGTCGCGGATCTGTAACTCCGTCTCAAATTTTTGCGCACCTTACGTGACCAAGCGCCGATTGCCGCCCCGAGGGCCAGCGCTCACGTGGAGCGGCAATCGGTTGTGGTCGCCGGGAATGCCTGGACTGGATGCGGATCGTCGGGCGTCGTCAACTAGATGAATCTGTGTGCCTCACACGGATACGCGACACGACCTCATCGCAGAGCCGCGAAATTGATCACTGGGCAACGGACGAGGATAGGCGTGACTTCAAGCGTTCCCATTCCTGCCGTGACCGCAGCGGTGATGTCGTCGTCTTTGCTGAGCTCCACCGGAGTCACGTCCGCCTTCCAGTGGAAGATCTGCAGATTCCAGGCCCCGCCCGCGTATCCGACCTCGGTCGGAATGAAGTTCAGCACGTTGCAGCTGGTCGGATCGCTCGGCAAGGCAGCCAGCAGACGAGCGCATTGCACGGCCGGCGTTGTCCCGTCGGCGCCGACGATGTGGAAAACGATGTTGCCCTTGCTGATCAGCTGGGCCGCCTGCGGCGACGAGGTGACCTCTGCGGTGGCCTGATACTCAATGACCTGGTGGTCGTAGAAACCTGAGTTAGCGGCGACCGTGCCAGCCCCGACTGGCTGAGCTAGCGCTAAGAGACTCACAAAGGCCGCCGGTATTGGCGCCAATCTCGCGAGCTTCATCTCATTACCCCTCCGGTTCTGTTGTCCGCGAGAGCTCGCGGCACTGAGGAGGATCTCAGCCGTTTGTTACGTCCTGATGACGACGACAACGGCAAGAACGAGCAATCGCGGTTGGGCGATTTCCAATCAATGCCAGGTGTGCGGGCGGGTTAGATTGACGCGCGCATGGCAACGCAAAGACCGCTGGTCAGGGTTGTCGCGGCGATCGTCGCCATCCTTCTTGCATTCCTCGGAGTCCTTGCTCTGTGGACCGTCTACGAGAACACGTTGACCGCGGCGGCTCTCGGGCTGTCGGGGTCCGGGAACGTGCGGCCGTCGGTCCCGGGTCAGCTCTCTCCAACCGCGGCACGCGCGCTCGAGGCTTACGGCGGCGAGGTGGTCTGGAGAGGTGCGCATACGGTGCAGGCAACTGTCATAGTCGGTGGCCTCCTCTTTCAACAGAAGGGCATCAACATCCCACCGGACGCCCGGTTCACCGTTGACGTGCAGCGGCCGCACACGGTGATCGACCCCGTTGACGGGTCCGGAGACGTCGGAATCCTCGATGGCTTCAGCGTGACGATCGAATCTTCGGATGGAAAAGTGCTCGAGCAACGCGCCGATGCTCGCCGGCACCTCCAGAACGCGAGCCTTAGCACCAGGTGGGATCGCCTGAATCTCGTCTACTTCCTGGGCTATGCGTTCTGGGGCTATTTGACGCTGCCCTATCAGCTGATGCGGACCGACATGGTGTGGACCGAGCTCGGCGATGGCGAGCTGCAGGCAGACTATGGATCCAACCTGCCGGTCCACAGCCGCATCCAGCGATTCTGGTTTGACACGAAAACCGGCCTGCTCAGGCGCAACGACTATGTACCGCTGGCCGCCGCGGTTGGTGTCGACGTAGCCAACGTGGTTTTCGAGCATCGGACGTCCAACGGCATTCCTTACCCGTCGAAACGTCGAGTCAAGCTGACGCCCGTGCAGTACGGATGGGTCCTTCCGGCTCCGGACTTCATCACCATCGAGGTAGATCGGTGGCAGCTGTTGTAGTCGTCCCCGCGCCAGGCGCATGCCGGAAAATGAACATGCGCGCGTTTGTCCTCACCCGTTATGGCGGTCCTGACGGTATGGAATTCCGTCGGGTGCCCACGCCATCGGCTGGCCCTGGGGAGGTGCTGATCCAGGTCTACGCCGCCGGATTGAACCCTGTTGATTTCAAAGCGCGTCAGGGGCGATGCGACTGATCTATCGGTACAGATTCCCGATCATCGCCGGCAGCGAGTTGTCTGGTGTGGTCGTCGCCACGGGATCAGGCGTCACTCGCTTGGCCGAAGGAGACCGGGTATTTGCCCGGGTCGATAAGCAGCGGCTTGGCGCATTTGCCGAATTTGTCGTCGTGCGCGAGGAGCTGGTTGCAAAAATGCCAACATCGATCGATTTCACCACGGCGGCAGGCGTTCCATTGGCGGGGCTCACCGCGCTGCAGGCGTTGCGCGACGAGCTGCGAGTGACCAGCGGCCAGAACATTTTCCTCTCTGGCGGATCTGGTGGGGTCGGTTCGTTCGCGCTTCAGCTTGGAAGATGGCTTGGCGCCCATCTGGCAACAACGGCCTCCGCTCGAGGGAAGGAGATGGCGCAGAAACTTGAAGCGGAGATCGAGGTCGACTACACCCGCGAGCGTTTCGAGGAGGTCCTTCACGACTACGACGGAGCTTTTGATCTCATCGGTGGCGACACGCTCTTGAAGACGTTCGGGGTCGTTAAACGCGGCGCAAAAGTGGTTTCAATCGCGGGCGTCCCTGAGCCCCGAACCGCGAGCAAAGACCTTCAAGCTGGACCTGCGCGTGCGGCGCTTTTCTGGGCAGCCAGTTGGAGCGTCCGCCGCGAGGCGCGCGAGCATGGCGTCGGCTATCGGTACATGTTCATGCGCCCAAGCGGAATTGACCTGTCAGAACTGGCGGCGCTGATCGATCAGCAGAAGCTCGAGATCGTGATTGACCGTGTGTTCCCATTTGCGCAAATCGCTGACGCATTCGCCTACCTCGAGCAGGGCCATGCCAAGGGAAAGGTCGTCGTCCGGATGGTCGAGCAATAACCGCGACGGCCAGGCAGAGTCATAGCCAACCGTAGGCTTGGCTCGGGGTCACGAGGGACGACGCTTGACAGGCCTGATCCACGGTGCTCTGATCATCGCTACGGGGTCAAATGGGTGGCGTCCCCCTTGTCGTATCTCGCCACAGTTCATCGGAGGCCGACCGTGACCAGGATCAGAGGACGGTTGAAGGTGTCCCTCGTGCTGTTGACAGTGGCTACCGTGTTGGCGATGGCGACCGGCGCCGCTCCGCTAATCGCGTCCGCCACGGCCGGCATCGATCGATTCGGCTTCATCGCGATACGCTCCGGTATTCCGGCTGGGGTGTCTCATTTCCAGGTGACGAGCCCAGACCTCCAGAACGAGCACGCGTTTTCGCAGAGCGAGATCGCCAACATCTTCGGCTGCAACGGCGGTAATCAGGCGCCGAGACTGCACTGGAGCGGGGCCCCGGCGCGCACTGAAAGCTACGCCGTGACCATGTTCGATCCCGATGCCCCGACTGGGAGCGGTTTCTGGCACTGGCTTACATGGGACATCCCCGCCGGCGACACATCGCTGAACACGACCGCCCTACCAGCCGGCGCGGTGGCGGGTACCAACGATGCCGGTCTCACCGGCTATCTGGGTCCATGCCCTCCGCCCGGCGACCGGACGCACCGCTATCAGCTGACCGTGTACGCGCTGGACGTGCGCAGCTTGAACCTTCCCCCGAGCGTACGGGCTGCGGTGGTCGGGTTCACCATGAGGACACACATCCTCGGCTTCGCGCGGCTTATCGGCACCTTCAGCCAACCCGCAGCCTGACGCGCGGTATCAGACGATCCCGGCCGGCCCCGTCCAGCGAAAAAAACTGCATTCGATGTTCTCCTCTCGCGTTGTTGAACACCTGTGAGCCACGGGTGACGGCGGTCACCCCCACGCGTGCGCGACTGGTGGGGGTGACCGTCCGTCTGTTCATTGCAGCCACGCGCTGATGCGCGCGGTGGTGGACCGCGTCAGCCTTGTATGGCGATCGAGCTCAGTGCTTGCAGCGCCTCGTTTGCCGCGGAAAAGCCCGCATAGGGGGCTGTCTGGAGCAGCGCCTCACGCAGCTCGTTCACGGTCCACCCGAGGTTCAGGGCGCCGCGCAGGTGTGTCTTGAGCTCCTCGTAGTGTCCGGTGGCGGCGAGTACCGACACCACCACCAGGCTGCGGTACTTCAGCTCCAGACCGGGCCGGTTCCACACTCCACCCCAGACGTGCTCGATCGCGGTCTCGAAGAACGGCGCCAGAAACGGATCGGCTCCGCCTGGTGCCGTCGCCGGCTTGCCCGTCGGTGCACCGAACACCTGCTGACGGATCTCCGGGCCGCTTGGCCTTGCGTTCTGCGTCGTAGTACTCATTGCTCTCCTCCTGATTGGACTGAACAGTCCAAACATATCAAAGCAAGAGTGGACTGTCAAGTCCAAATCGTCTATCATCCGCGTCATGGGAAACACGGAAGCACCCGCAACCGCAAAGGGGCGTGCGACGCGCGAGCGGATCCTGCAGGCCGCGGCCGAGCTCGTCATCGAGAAGGGCGCTGCAGGCATGAGCCTCGATGACGTGCGGGCGCGCACAGGCGCCAGCCGCAGCCAGCTCTACCACTACTTCGAAGACCGCGACGACCTCGTCCGCGCCGTCATCGACGTCACTACCAACGCCGTTCTCGGCAGGCAGGGCGAGCTCCTCGACCACCTCGACTCATGGGCCGGCATCGACCGCTGGTTCGACTTCATGGTCCGGCATCAAATCGAGCAGCAAGCGCGCGGCGGCTGCCCAATCGGCTCCCTCGCGGGCCAACTCGCCGAGAGCGACCCAGACGCCCGAGCAGCGATCGCCGCGGGCCTCGACCGTTGGGAGGCGCACATCCGCGACGGCCTCACCCGCATGAAGGCCAGCGGCAAGCTCCGCAGAGACGCCGACGGCGCCGCGCTTGCCACTGCAACCATGGCCAGCATCCAGGGCGGCCTCCTACTAACCCAGGTACGGCGCGAGCCCCAGCAGTTGCGAATCGCGCTCGACGCCGCACGCGCCAACCTGCGGCTCGCGGCGGCCTGAGACCGATTCAGGCGAATCAGTCCAGTCGCCCGAGCGCAGATTTCAAGGTGCTCTCACTAAGTCATCGCGGTCCGGCGAGTAAGTCATCCACTTAGAGCCCCCGGCAAAGAAGTAGTCGTCCGTCGGAAGCCGAGAAGCGATTGGCCAACGTAACTTGCCCGCATGAGCACCAAAACAACACAAGCAAAGGAGGGCGAGATGACTGCTCAGAACAACCTGGAGGAAAACAAGCGGATCGTTCGCGCGTTCATCGAAGCGGCGTTCAACCAGCACCGCGCCGACAAGGCGGCGGACTACATGACGCCGGACATCAAGTGGCATGGCGGCACCCTGGGAACAGTCGAGGGCCGCGACAACTTCGCCGGCTTGATCGGCGCCATCGTCGCCGCGCTGCCGGACCTCCGGAACGTCGAGCAGGACATCATCGCCGAACGCGACATCGTGTCCGTCCGCGCGGTCGTGGAGGGCACGCACAAGGGAGACCTCCTCGGGATACCAGCTTCGGGCCGGCAAGTTCGGTGGGATGCGGTCGACGTGTACCGCGTGGCAGACGGAAAGATCGCCGAGGAATGGGCTGCGGACGACCTGCTCGCATTCGTCTACGGGGTTGGCGCATACACCCCGCCGTGGCTCGCGCAGAAGTCGTAGCGGTTCATCGGATTTGATCGTGCGGCGGGGCGCCACCTGTAATAGGGGCGAACCCCGCCGCTTACCGCGTGAGAGCGGGCTCGATCGACGCAAGAGCCTGAGCGAGCTCTGACCGCGAAACGATCCCGAGCTTCGGGAAAACGCGATACAGGTGGGCACCCACCGTGCGGTGCGACAGGAACAGGCGGTCGGCGATCTCGCGGTTGGAAAGGCCGGCCGCCGCCATCTGCGCGATCTGCAGCTCCTGCGGCGTGAGCGGTTGTGGCGTTTTCGGGCCCACTTCCGCGTTTCGTTCGCCGGAGGCTCGCAGCTCCGCACGGGCTTTGTCCGCCCAGGGCTGCAGGCCCAGCGCGTCGAACGCGTCCCTGGCCGACCTCAGATGCGGCCTTGATTCGGTGATGCGCCGGCGTCGTCGCAGCCAGGCTCCAAATGCCATCTCCAGCCGCGCGTGATGGAACGGCCACTTCGGATCTGAGTCGAGCGCTTTCTCGTACAGGTTTTCCGCTTCCGATTCGTTTGCGAGAAGCGCGCGACCGAGGCGGACGCCGATCAGCACGAGGGGCGCCGTCGTTCGCTCGGCCATCGCCTCGAGCTCGTCCATCAGGCGGCGCGCGTCGTCGAGCCTTCCAGCCCGAACCGCGCAGTCGATCACGAGTGGTGCTGCGGCATGGGCCACGAGCTCATGGAACGCGGGCCCATCAGGGAGGAACATCCGCGAAAAGTGATCGACGGCATCCGACTGGAGGCCCGCAGTCGTGGCGATGACGCCACGGGCAAACTCGCTTTTGGCAAGCAGCAGCGACAGGCGTTGCGCACTCAAATCGTCTCCCGCCTCGCCGATAAGCTCTTCAACAGCCCCCTCATCGCCCTGCAGGCCACGCAAAACGGCACGTCCGATCCGGCTGATCGCGGCCCAGATCGGCTGACCGGTCTCGATCGCCAGGCCGTTCCCTTCCTCCATGGCGCGAATCGCGTCGCTGAAGTGGCCCGCATTGAGTCCTGCCCACCCGCGCACCACGAGCAGCTGAGCCAGCAGGCCGAGGCGCCCCTGTGCACGCAAGGTAGGAGACGCGCGATCCATCAGCTCGATTGCCTGGGGGATGTCACCTGCTGCGTACGCTGCAAAAGCCAGAAGCTGGGTCCGAGAAGGATCCCCGTCGTCGATCCGGGCGGCCTCGCGAACCCGCGGCCCAATCCGAGCTGACGTGTCGATTGGCGCGGTCAGGGCCAGGATTTCCAGTGCGCGCGGATCCAGATCGTCCGCGGCGATCTGTTCGACGGCCTCGGCTACGAGAGTCTTTGCTTCAGCGCCGGGGTCCGCCCACCAGCAGCGCAGCGCGGCCCCCTGCAGAAGATTGAGCGCGAGGTTGCGATCGCCTCCAGCAGCTGCGTCGCGGGCTACCCGCACCAAACGATCGACTGCATCGGGATCGCCCGGCGCACCGTCGTTGAAGATCTCGCGCAGCCAGATCATTCGAGCGACGTCGTGGGGGGTGAGCTGCAGGGTGGCTGCGGCATCGAGAAGCCTACCGACGGCCGGTCTGTCGCCCAGCTGGAACGCCAGCTCGGCTGCCCCCAGCAGGCGCTGGCTGCGCTTCGATTCATCCGGAGTCAAGAAAGCTGCAAGCTCGAGTGCGCCGAGTGCGGTCGATGTCGCGCCGCGGTCCTGTGCCCGGGCAGAGACCGCCTCGAGGTCCGCGGCGGCGCCCTCGTCCTGACCGAGCACGGACTTGGCGCGATGCCATGCGCGCCGATCGGGGTCCGTGGTGACCTGGGTCAGCAAGAGGTGCGCTTTCCGCCGCTGTGCAGCTGTTGCCGATTGGTCCAATGCAGACCGGATCAGCGGATGGCGAAATCGGACCGTAGAGCCCGCGATGGCGATCAGGTCCTCCTCGAGCGCAGGCTCGAGAACATCCACCGTGACCTTCGCCTCGACCTGCATGCCCAACGCGGACAGGATGTCTCCGACGCTGGGGTCCTTGTCGAGAGCGGCGAACAACAGCGCGGTCTGCGTCTGCGCCGGCAACGTCGCAGCCTGGGCGGAGAACGTGCGCTCGAGCCGCTCCGTCAGTGGCAGGCTCCTCAAGGCGCCCTCGCGGCCGTCGGTTCCCTGATGTCTGAAAGCATGGGGCAGCTCGAGAAGCGCGAGCGGGTTGCCCAGTGCCTCTTCGAGGACGAGCCGGCGGGTCTGATGGTCGAGCTCCGGTGCTACCCCGATGAGCAGTTCTTTCGCGGCGGCCTCGCTAAGCGGTCCAATGCGAATCTCCGGTACTTGCGCAGATAGGACCGGGCTCTGAAATCCCTCGCGCAATGCAATGACGAGCAGGATGTGCGTTGACTCGAGACGCCGGGCGATAAAGGTGAGGACCGCGGTTGTCGGAGGATCCAGCCACTGCACGTCATCGGCGACCAGGACGACCGGCCTCTCGTCGCCGACTCCGTCGATCAGATTCAGAGTGGCGAGGGCGACCAGGAACATCTCGGGCGGCGTTCCCGCTCGCATCCCCAACGCAGTGAGCAGTGCGGTTCTTTGGGGGACTGGAAGGCCACCGGCTGACTCCAGGACAGGTTGTAGAAGCTGATGAAGGCCGGCGTAAGGGAGCTGAGCCTCGGACTCGAGACCGGTGACGGTAAGCACTCGATAGCCACGGTTGCGTGCCTGTCTGACAGCCGTGTCGAGGAGAGATGTCTTCCCGATGCCGGCGTCGCCCATGACCAGCAGCGCCGCACCGTGCTCTGCTGCTCGCGCGAGGGCAGCCTCGAGTTGAGCAATCTCGGCGTCACGCCCGATCAACCCCGCCGCCATGCAACGAAAATACGCGAGCCGGCTGTCTAAGTCATGCCGGCCTTGGCCTTAAGTCGTTCAGGCAGGGCGCTGCCCGGAAAAACAGTCGCCCGCCAGAAGCGGAAGGGCGGTGGACTCCCTAACTTCGCTTGCATGAGTACAACGAGCAGAGGAGAAGAAACCAATGGCAACCACCGCTCCGGTTACCGCCGCGATTCGTGATCAGCTAGGCGATCACCTGCTGACGCCGAAGAACTCGGCCCTGCTCGTGATCGACTACCAACCGAGCCAGCTAGCGGGCGTCCGGTCGATGGATCGCGACCTATTGCTCAAGAATGCCGTCTCGACGGTGAAGGTCGCGAAGCTGTTTGGCGTTCCGATCGTGCACTCGACGATCAACGTGAGGACGGGCCGCGGCAAGCCGACGCTCCCACCACTGGCCGAGCTGCTCGTCGACACCCCGCCCATCGACCGAACCACGACCAACGCATGGGAAGACCGTGACTTTCTCAGTGCGGTTCGCGCGACGGGCCGGCGCAAGCTCATCGTGTGCGCCCTCTGGACCGAAATCTGCATGGCCTTTCCCGCGCTCGACGCCATGCGTGAGGGCTACGAAGCCTATCCGGTCGTCGACGCGATCGGCGGCACTTCCGTCGAGGCCCATCGCGCCGGCCTGGAGCGCGTGGTTCAGGCGGGTGCAAAGCCGACCACCTGGGTTGCGCTAGCGGTAGAGCTGCAGCGGGACTGGGCCCGCCCGGCAACGGTGCAGGAAGTCATCCAGATCGTTCTCACTGAACGGCTGCTCAAGGAGGAGTGAGACTGGAGAGGATGGCAGCCCGAACTGAACTGACAAACCTGTAGCGCTCATACTCGCCCGATGAACGGGGCGCCCCTGGTCGATGCCGGCCCCGAGCTGATCGAGCGCGAGCAGGAGTCCGCAGTTCTGGACGCGCTGGTGGATCGTCTTCGCGACGGCGGCGGCGCGGTCGTGGTCCGGGGCGAGGCCGGCATCGGAAAGTCGGCGCTCCTCCAACGAGTGCGCAGGCGAGCGGAAGCGCAGGGCGCCCGACCGCTGGTCACCGTCGGGGTTGAATCAGAAGCCGAGTTGGCTTTTGCGGGCTTGCACCAACTCCTGCGCCCGGTCATCGGCGCGCTGGCGCAATTGCCCGGGCCACAGCGGCAAACCCTCGAGGCGGCGCTCGGCCTGGGCGTCGACCTCAAGCCTGATTCGTTCCGCGTTGCGGTCGCGGCCTTCCAGCTCATCTGCGAACTGGCTGACTCCGTACCGGTGGTTCTGATCGTCGACGACGCGCAGTGGCTGGACCGTCCCACCCTCAGCGTCATTACTTTCATTGGCCGCCGGCTGGAAGCCGAGCACGTTGCGCTCGTGGTCGCGATCAGGAGCGGGCAGTCGACATCGCTCGACGATGCTCGCCTGGCAACCCTCGATCTCGAGCGCTTGAGCGCATCGGCGGCCGCGCGCTTGCTGGATCGCCAGGCGCCGGAGCTGCACCCGGTTTTGCGCGCGAGGGTTCTCGCGGAATCGTCCGGCAACCCCCTGGCGCTCGTTGAGCTGGCCCGCAGCATGGGGCGATCGGGCGACCAGCTTTCGCCACCGTCGACGACCCTGACGATTCGGCTCGAGCGCGCCTTTTCAAGCAGGCTGCGCGACCTTGGCCCGGACACTCGGGCCGGCCTCCTCGCAGCGGCGCTCGACAGCCGAGCCTCGCTGGACGAGATCGCGTTATCCAGTGGAGCCGGCGTTGAATCCCTCCAGCCGGCTGTTGACGCGAACCTGGTCGAGATCGCCGACGACGGTGTGCGCTTCCGACACCCTCTGATCCGCTCGGCTGTCCGTCAGGCCGCATCCGCCCAGCAAATTCTCGAGATGTACAGAGCCCTCGCCGAGGTCGTCGCCGATCCGGAGCGCCGGCTCTGGCACCGCGCCATGGCAGCCACGGGGCCCGACGAGAGCATCGCCTCCGCGCTCGAACAGCACGCACGCCTGGCCGCCACGCGAGGCGCGGTCACAGTAGCGGGCGCCGCCCTCGAGCGCGCGGCCGCCTTGACGGCGGACTCGCGAAACAAGGGAGCGCGTCTTGTGGCCGCCGCAGAGATCGCGTACGAGCTCGGTCTGGTCGAAAGCGCACGTCGGCTGGTCGATGAGGCGAAGGCATTCGATCTCAGCGCACGCGACCAGGCCCGCCTTGATTGGTTCGGCCAGATCATCACTGGAAGCGTCTGGTTCGAGTCCGGCGCTGCCAGGACGTTCGTCACCATCGCCGAACAGCTGCGCGACGGCGGCGACGCTGACATGGCTTTGCGTTCATTGGTTCCGATCGCTCATCGGTGCTGGTGGACTCCCACGAAGACGAGGACCCGGGAGTATCTCGTCGAAGCCGCCCTGGCGATGGGGATGGCGGACGATGACCCGCGCGTGCTGGCGGTCGTCGGCCTTGCCCATCCCGAAGAGACGGGGCAGACGATCCTGAAACGAGTCTCGCGGATGCGACTGCACGAGATGACCGACCCGATCGCAGCCATGTATGTGGGGATCGCCGCCGAGAAGGCCGGCGATTTCGCGACGGGAGTTCGGTTTCTGGCTTCTGCGATCGACGGTCTCCGGGAGCAGGTGCGGTTGGTCCCTCTGACGCAGGCTCTGGTGCACTATGCGTGGGCAGCGACTCACGCCGGCGAGTGGCCGGCGGCCGCCGCGGCAGCCTACGAGGCAGCCGGCCTTGCGCACGACACGACGCAGCCTCAGTACGGGCTCACCGCAGAGCTGGTCGGCGCTCTGGCGACGGCGTTGCGCGGAACCGAACCGGACATCGAATCGGTTCTCACCGAACCAGAGCGGGCGCTGCTTGCCATGAAGGGTGGACCACTGCTCGCGACCGCGTACCTTGCCCGCGGCGCCGCGGCCGTCGGCGACGGGCGGCACGAGGACGCGTTCCAGCACCTGTGGCCTGTCTTCGACGAGACCGACTCGGCATTCCACCGCTTCATGCGCTGGCCGGCCTTGCTGGACCTCGTCGAAGCCGCCGCCGGCAGCGGACAGGCCGGCCGCCTTACCGACGTGATCGCGGACCTCGAAGCCATCTCCCTGCATTCAGAGCCGCCGATCCTCCGACTCAACCTCGCGTGCGCGAGGCCACTCCTGGCCGCGGACGATCAGGCGGAGCCCTTGTTCAGCGCGGCGCTCGCTCAGGACCTGGCAGGCTACCCATTCCTTCGAGCCAGGACCCTGTTCTCGTTCGGTCGCTGGTTGCGACGGCGACGGCGCAGCGCCGAATCGCGGCAGCCGCTGAGGGAGAGCGTGGCGCTCTTTGATGCGGTGGGCGCCTCCGCCTGGAGCAGGCGAGGGCGGCAGGAGCTGCGCGCTACCGGAGAGAAGGTTGGGCGGCGTGCGCCAGATCTCCGCGATCGCCTGACCGCGCAGGAGCTGCAGATCGCTCAGCTCGCCGCCGAAGGTTTGTCGAACCGTCAGATCGCGGAACGCCTCTTCCTGTCACCGCGAACCATCGGCGGCCACCTCTATCGAATATTTCCGAAGCTGGAGATCACCGCGCGCGCCCAGTTGCGCGACGCGTTCGCGGACCGGGTGGGCGATTGAGAAACGAGTCGATTGACTCATGCGAAGCAGCCGGTTCCGCGGGACGATCTTCTGCATGAGTGACAAACCGAACGTTGTGCTGGTCCACGGCGCCTGGGCGGACGGTTCGAGCTGGAGCGAAGTGATCCGTTCGTTGCAGGCATCAGGGTTTGCCGTCACCGCACCGCAGTTCCCCGAGACCTCGCATGCTGCCGACGTCGCCCGCCTGCGCCAGGTCCTGCGACGCCGGACAGGGCCGACGATCGTCGCCGGCCACTCCTATGGCGGGCAGATCATGACCGCGCTGGGCACGGATGCGCCGAACGTTGTGGCGCTCGTCTATATCGCCGCTTTCGGTCTCGACAAGGGCGAATCGCTTGGCGGACTGCTCAGTGCAGGCCCTCCGACGCCGGCGCTGGCCCACCTCATCGTCGATGAGCAGGCTTTTGCGTGGCTGCCGGAGGAGGACTTCGTAATGCACTTCGCCTCCGACGTCGAGAAGAGCCGCGCGAAGGTCATGTACGCGGTTCAGCAAGGGCTGTCGATGAGCACCTTCGAGGACGTGATGGGGGTGCCTGCCTGGAAATCTCTTCCCTCCTGGTATCTGGTCGCGACCAAGGACGAGGCGATCCCGCCTGATGTCGAGCGCATGTTCGCCAAGCGCATGGGGGCGACCACAATCGAGGTGCCCTCCAGCCACCTGGCAATGGTGTCCCATCCGGCCGAGGTGGTGCGGTTGATCGAGGCAGCTGCGAACGTGGCTGCCGTCAAGCAATAGGAGAAGAACCCATGCCGATGATCGACGTCTATGCCACCGGCGGTACCTTCGCGAATCCGAAGGCCCTCGCACGCGACCTGGCCTCCACGCTGATGAAGATCGAACAGGTCCCGAATATCCCGATGTTTCGCAACAACACCGCGGCGTTCATCCACGACCTGCCGGACGGCGCGCTATCAAATGTCGAGGGAGACGGCAATTACGTGCGGGTGCAGGTGCTCACCAACGCTGGAGCGCTGAACCGTGAGAAGCAGCTTGCCGTGGTCCGCCAGTTCACCGACCTGGTCGCGGCTGCCGCCGGCGATCCCTCACTTACTGCGAGGACCTGGGTCCTCCTGACCGAGGCGATCGAAGGCGGGTGGGGGCTTGCTGGCCACGCGAACACCAACTCGGAGCTTGTCGCTGCGGCACGCGCGCAGATCGCCGAGCTGCAAAAGGCGAAAGGCGCCGGCGGCTGAGCCCCGGCCGATGGAGGAAGATCCGCTTTCGATTGACGTCTACGTCGCCCCGATGCGGCCGTACACCTGTCCCGATCAGCTCGGGGAGGGGGAAGTCGCGACGTGGGCGCCGTCGAGCAGCACCCTGATCTCCGGGCCGACCGAAGGGATCCTCATCGGCGCCCTTCTGACCTTCGAGAACGCCGACCAGATCGCCGCGTGGGCGAAGCGCTTCGGCAAGAAGATCACGGGTGTCTACATCACCCACGGCCACTCGGACCACTGGGTCGGTCTCGCGCGCCTTCTGCAGCACTTCCCCGAGGCTCGCGGGTACGCGGCTCCCGAGGTTGCAGGTCGCGCCGCCTGGGAGGCGGAGTTCAACAGAAGGACTAAGTACTGGACGTCGCGCTTCCCGGGCGAGCTCCCCGAGACGCCCGTGCTGCCCGAGGTGCTGAACATTGACGAGATCCTGGTGGACGGCCAGGCCGTCAACCTGATCCACGTTGGCCAGGGTGACATTGAGGGTTCGACGATCTTCCACGTGCCGTCTGCCGACGCTGTTGTCTGCGGTGATGTGGTCTACAACAACGTGCACATGATGTTTTACGAGGCCGATGAGGTGAAGCGGGAGGCCTGGATCGCCAGCATCGACGCAGTCGCGGCGTTGAATGCGAAGACCGTGGTCGCCGGTCACAAGAGCGTGGGGGCGGCGGACCTACCAGAAAACCTCGCGGCCAGCCAGCGGTACCTGCGTGACTTCACCACCCTCGCGAACAAGGGCGGCACGGTCGAGGACCTGGTCCACGGCATGCTCGAGTTGCATGGCGAGCGCGACCAGCCGCACACCCTATGGATCTCGGCCCGAGCCGAAGTCGCGCGACGGGGCATGAACCGCATCGTCTAACGCGATCGCGTAGGCAGGCCAGGCGGCGCCGCTCTTACACTCGCGTCGATGTCCAGACTCCGGCCCGGCCGGCGAACCACCGCGATCCTGGCGATCCTGCTCCTGCTTGTCGTAGCAGGCTCCGACTTCTTCATCGCGGGGTTCTGGGTGAGCCACCCGATGCTCACCGCGATCGTCTCCGCCCTCGTGGTAGTCGTCCTCTCTGTAGCAGTGATCGAGGTCGTTCTAAACCGCCGCGCTGAGCTGCGCTGGAGAGTCCTCGCCCAGACGGCGCTCGTGGAACTTGGCGAGGCGGCCAGCACCACCTGGAGGGCCCTGGCCGAAGTGCTTGACTTGCAGGGGGCGTCCCAGATGTCGTCAGACCGGGTGCGAGCGGCGCTGGTTTCCGATGCCACGGGTCCGAAGGTGAGGCGCGAAATTGAAGCCGGCCTATTGAATCCCCAGCTTCGAGAGAACCTGGCCGGCCGGCTGGCCGAGAGGGTTGCCGACGGCCACCAGATCCTGGGACGCTGGGCGGTCGCCCTGACCGCGTCCGAGACGTATGCCGAGATCTTTGATCAGCATGTCGAGTTGTACGGCCGGGTCAATGGGCTTCTGCAGTTCCTGCGTGAGGGGTACAGACAGACCGATCCGCGCGGGCTCCGAAACAGGGAACGGCGAGAGTACTTGTCGCCGGGTGGCGAGGCAGAGGACGAGTGGTTCGTCGACAACCTGATCGGGACCATCAACATCGGCGCCACCCTCGAAGACGCAACTTGGGACCTGGCGCTCAGCATCCTGCCGCAAGCGTGGTGGGATCGCCGTACGGCCAAGCTCGCCGCAGCCGCTCGTACTCCTCGGCCCATACCGGCAGCAGAGCCCTGATCCTCTCGCTATCGATTACGCTCGATGACTCCCTGGGCTAGAGGGTCTTGGATTCGGTCCGGCCTCCCATACGAAGCGTGGCGCCGGCCGCTACGGTCAGGATCGCCATCAGCCCAGCCGTCAAGGCGATGCCGGTGGCACCGCTGAACAGGAGGACGATGGCCGCGACGAAGGTGATCACGGCCGCGATGCCCGGCGCGTTGACGAAGAGAGAGCGCCGCGGTTCCCGGTTTAGCGCGGCAACTATTCCACCCACCACGAGCAGGGCAGCCAGCACATAGGCGCCCAACGTAGCGGTGTGGTGCGACGTCTCACTGAAGAGCAGCGGCGAGATGAAAACAACGACACCGAAGACCATCGTGGCGTAGTCCTGCCACCGCTTCCAAGCACTCATGACCGTTTGACCTCCACCGGAAGCGCCTCGGAACCCTGCTGGCCGGCGGCGGGCGCTTCCCTCGGGCACGCCGGGATGCTCGAAACGTTAGTTGGAAGGAGCATTCCGCACGTTTCAGGCTCGTCTGCAAGATGCAGATTACGAATCCGAGCCGGCGAGAGTCGAGCGCTGGTGGTCCGTGGAAGACCGCGTTGAAAACTGAGGACGGCGACGGGCGCCTGAACGCCAGGCGCCGCGTCATGCCGCCGATGCCTGGAGCTCCCGCTCAGCTCCAGTAAGCGCGTCCTCTCGCCATGCCGCTGCCACGGAAAAGCCGCAGGGCCAGCAAAACGATCACAGCCCCGATGAACGCGATCAGCATCGCGCTGAGAATCGGATGCCCGACGATCGCGATGCTCCAGTGAAACAGGCCGGCCAGAAAGCCGCCGACCAGGGCGCCAACGATGCCTGCGATCAGGTCACCGACAAGTCCGAGGCCATGTCCGAGCGCCACGTGACTGGCGAGGAATCCGGCCACAAGTCCGACGACCATCCACAAGAGGATCGTGTCGAAATCGAGAACCATATGTATGAGTCCTCCTTTGCCGGGTAGAACGCGGGGCATGGGGTGGTCTACTCGGACCAATGTATAGAGATGTAAACGACACGGCCATAAAGCGACCGAATGCTTGAAGCCCACTGCACCGAGCGTCCGCACTTGATGCCTTAGCTGGCGTCTGTCCCGAATTCCATCATCGGTAGTAGTTGCACCCGCCCTCGCCGCACGTTTTCCGTACACGTAAGGAGGGAACCATGAGGATCAAGGGGCGGTCAGATATCCCGGATCTGCAGACGCAACTGGAGTCGTTGTTGGATCAGGTCTGGCGGTCGGAGGGCAACTGGCAGCTGTGGGATCGCATCGATGCCACGGTGGCCCGCGAGGTGCAGCGAGAGCAGCGCGACCCACTTCGACGGCCTAAACCCGGAGCGTGACCGCAGCTCGTAGATGCGCGGCGCAGGCGCCTTGCCAAGGAGAAGACAGATGGATGACGACCTCAATACCCCAGAGGAGCCCGAAGGACTCGGCGGCCTGACAGAGGAGAATCCTTCGCGAAAGCCGATAACGCGCGAAAGGATTGCCGAACGTGCCTTTTTGATCTCTCAATCGGATCGAGCAGGAACCGATGAGGAGAATTGGCTGCGGGCCGAAAGGGAGTTGCAGGAGGAGCAGGAAGGCTGACCGCCCGGGTCACGCTCGAGACCAGGCAAGCGAGCCCGCGGAGGTCCTAGTTAGAGAGTAGGGCACGGGCGTATAGAAAAGTGAAGATGAATCGGCGGCCGATGGGGGCGGGGGCGGTCATTGGGCTGGTCGTGCCGGGCTTCTTCCGCACATGCGCGGGGAACGGTCGTCATCAATATGTGAGCGATGCAAAGACCGGTTACGACCCGGCGCCGACGGGACAGCACGAAAACGCAATGAAGGCAATCGTGCACGACCGTTACGGCTCACCCGACGTCCTCACCCTGGAAGAGCTCGAGAAGCCTATCGTCAAGGAACGGGACGTCCTGGTGCGAGTTCGGGCTGCGTCCCTGAACGCCGATGACCTGGAGTACCTGTACCGCAAATCTCCGTTCACCCGCATGGCCATCGGGCTGCGCAAGCCGAGGATCCGAGGCCTCGGCGTGGACGTGGCAGGCGAGGTCGAGGCAGTCGGCGAAAACGTGACGGAATTTCAGAAGGGCGACGAGGTCTTCGGGAACATGACCGTGCATGGACTCGGCGCCTATGCGGAGTACGTCTGCGCTCCGGCGCGAGCTTTTGCATTGAAACCGGCCAGGTTGACGTTCGAGGAAGCGGCGACGATACCGCAGTCGGCCGGCCTGGCCCTGCAGGGCCTCCGCGGCAAGCGACAGATCCAGCCCGGAGACCGTGTCCTGATCAACGGAGCGGGTGGAAACGTGGGTCCCTTCGCCGTGCAGATCACCAAGTACTTCGGAGCTGAAGTGACCGGCGTGGACAGCACCGGCAAGTTGGACATGGTGCGCTCGGTCGGAGCGGACCACGTGATCGACTACACGCGAGAGGACGTCATCCGAAAGGGTCAGCGGTATGACCTGATCCTGGATGTCGTGGCGCGTCGTTCGATGTGGGAGTGGAGGCGCGCGTTGAAACCGGCCGGAGTCTACGTGATGCTGGGTGCCTCCACTGGGCTCTTGCTCCAAGGGACCTTTCTCGGACCGCTCATCTCGATTACAGGCAGCAGGACGATGGCCGTCATGTGGTGGTGGAAACCATTCCAACAGGAAGACGTGGCATTCCTGACGGAGCTCATCGAAGCCGGGAACGTGGCACCTGTAATAGACAGACGTTACCCGTTGAGCGGGGTTCCGGAAGCTCTCCGGTATCTGGAAGAAGGCAAAGCTCGAGGAAAAGTCGTCATCACTGTGTGACACGCTGACTGCGGGACCAGCTGCGACTCCTTGGGCAACAGAAAGCGTTCAGGGCCGGTGGCTAGTGCTTGGCAGGTCGGCTGTAAAGGGCGGTGATGGCAGAGGGATTGAAGCCCTTGACGACCAGCCAGACGCCCAGCGAAAACTCCCACAGCGCGATCGGAATTGCGGCCAGCGCTGTCGAGGGGGCATGCTGCCCGATGAGACCGAACAGCACGGCGATGTCGCCGGCGACGAGCAGGGCCGCTCCGATGAATCCGATGACGGGAAGGACGCGAGGCACGAGGCGCGACTGGTACAGCAGGGAACCGAGCAACAGGGCGTTCACAGCCGGCATGAAGCTCTGGCCGATGAGGAACATCCGGTCATACATGGCGACCAGCGCGTGGGCGGTGACCAACGCGTCTGCTCCGGCCCTGGCCTGCCGCAAGCTCACGACCGTCAGGAGGAAGGCGACGCCGGCGAAGATGGTGCCGGCTTCCAGGACTCGGGAGCCGACAAAGCCCAACGCGACCCCTTCGTTCTGTCTCTTGACCACCGGGAACAGCGCAACGGCGGTGCCGATGCTGGCGAGGGCGACGATGATCTCGAGGATGCCGCCGAAGATCGCGCCAGTGTCCGGGCCGGCGCCGAGGATGTAGTTCGCGCCTTTCACTGGACCGTAGAGAGCGAGGGTCGGGATTGAGATAAAGGTGAGCAGGTAGAGCACGCCCGCGGCAAGTGAGGTCTTTCTTTGAGAGTTCAAATGGTGTCCCCTCCCCCGGACCAAATTTCGAGTTCAGACTTCCGCTCGCAATCAGACTTAATGTGATAGCACTGATCAGCGCCCATGCAAATCTGTTCCGCATCGTGGCTGGCACCCGGCCATCGACACTGGTGGGCGTCCTTGCGGTACTTGCCGTTGCTGCAGGGTGCAGCGGGCCGGCGGGCGCGACACCTTCCCCGGCCGCCTCCATTCCGCCCAGCCTCGCCACATCCGTCCCGCCCGGCGCCCCGGTGGAGGATGTCCGCTACTTCGATGAGTGGCCTTCTCCAAACAATGGCCTGTACAACACCCGCGTTGCCAGCTCGAACATTTCGGCGACAAACGTCGCCAACCTGAAGATTGCGTGGACGTTACCCCTGACCCATACCGGGTTGACCGGCCGCGATTTCGCCAACCCGGTGATCGCCAATGGTGTCGTCTACCTGCAGGACGGCGCCTCGAACGTGATGGCGGTTAGCAGTGCCACGGGCAAGGTGCTATGGACGCACATGTACAACTCGATGGACTATGGCCCAAACGGAGTGACGCTGGCCTATGGGCGGATCTACGGTGTCACGGCGACCGGCGTTTTCGCCCTCGACGCAGCTACGGGCCACCAGGTCTGGTACGACGCTAGCTTTGCAGGCGGCAAGGCGAGATTCGATATTGCACCTCAGGTGGCAAACAACAAAGTGTTCGTCGCATCAGCGCTCACCGCGGGCGGCGGCCCGATATACGCCCTCGACGCCGGCACCGGAGCTATGGAATGGAGCTTTCAAACCGTGGCCGACAAGACGGGCCAGCAACTCAAAGCTACCGCCGGCGGCGCCTGGGATCCATTTCTGATCGGGCCGGACGGTTCTCTGTACGCCGGCACCGGCAATCCATACCTGTCCCAGCAGCAAGCCCAGTCGACTCCGAGCCGCGAACTGTACACCGACAGCATCGTGAAGCTCAGTCAGGCTACGGGTCGCATGGAGTGGTATTACCAGGCGTTCCCTGACGACTTCCACGACTGGGACCTTCAGATCTCGCCGATCCTGACCGTCGTCGCTGGGCGTTCAATGGTTCTCGCGGCCGGCAAGGGCGGATACGTCTTCGCACTCGATCCCGCGAGCGGCGGCCTGCTCTGGAAGACCGCGGTCGGAATCCACAACGGTCACGACCAGGACGATGAGCTGGCCCTCGAAGGCAAACTCCAACTGCAGACGCCCTACATCGTCTATCCGGGAGAGGCCGGTGGGGTCGAGACCGACATGGCCGTGGCGGACGGCGTCGCCTACGTTCCCGTCGTAGACCTTGGGACGACGTATACGACGCCCACAGTCGTGGTGGGAACGAGCAACTTCCTGGGAGCTACGGGCGAGATGGTGGCCCTCGACGTGGCGACAGGCAGGCAGCTGTGGGCCGCCAAGTTGCAGCAAATGCCGCTGGGCGGAGCGACCGTCGCGGGGGACCTCGTGTTCACGACAACGTTCACAGGCGAGCTGGCGGCCTTGTCCCGGGCGGACGGGTCCATCGTTTGGACAGCGCAGCTCCCGGCCGGTTCGAACTCAACTCTGGCGATCGCCGGCGGTACGTTGATCGCAGGCGCCGGCCTTCCACTCAGCACTACCCAACAGCCGGCCGTCACCGCGTATCGACTTGGCTAGCCTATGGGGTTCGTGGTCGAGCACCGGCCGCCGTTAGCGTCCGACCGCGTACCCATCAACCGCCATACCGCTTGTGCTGGTTGAGGCTGAACCAGTTCCCGGAATCGTCGCGAAACAGGGCCTCGATGCCGTAGGGCCGCTCGGCCGGCTCCTGCAGGAAGGTAACGCCCTTGCCCTTCAGCTCCTCGTATGTGCTACGGATGTCGTCGGTCTCGATGACTCCGGCGCCCATCACGCCCTTGGCGACCAGCCGGAGGAGGCTCTGGGCGTCCTCCTCGCTGAACATCGGCGGCTGAGGGCGGGCGAGGAGGATGTTGAGGTCGGGCTGGTCCTTCGGGCCGACCGTGAGCCAGCGGAACCCGTCCATAGTCGTATCGATGCGGACCTCGAAGCCGAGCTTTTCCGTGTAGAACGCCTTGGCGCGGTCCTGGTCTTCGACGAACACGTTCACGTGCGAGAGCTTTTTGATCATGGCCCCGAGGCTACCGCGCGCCCGTCGTTGCTGCTTCTTCCGGCTTGCTGACTTCTGGCAAGACCCGGCCGCGTCCACATGAGGACGAAGCAGCCCGGGATGGGCGGAGCGCCGACATTGGCATTCCTGTACTCGCTTGGTGACACGCCCACGAGGTCGCGGAAGCGCGAGCTGAAGGAGCCGACGCTCTCGAACCCGACCAGGAAGCAGATCTCGGTGATGGTCAGGTTCGCCGCTCGCAGCAGGTCCTTGGCGCGCTCGATGCGGCGCCGGGTCAGATACGTCCTCGGCGTCTCGCCGTAGGCCTTGGTGAACGCCCGTGCGAAGTGGAACTTGGACAGGTGCGCCGCCCGCGCCATCGAGTCGAGGGTGAGGGGCTGGGCGAAGTCGCTGTCGGTGAGGTCGCGCGCCCGCCGCAGCGCGACCAGTACCTCTGGATGGCTCAAGGCCAGGCTCTGCCTACGTCGTGAAAAGTCGGCGAAGTTGGGTCTCGGTTGGCGCGCCTTGAGCTCCGTCTTCGGTCCTGAACACCCTACAGGTCATACCGACCGGCTCGTCGCTGCTCGCAAACGGATCCAGACCGTCGACGAGGATCGTCGGCGACCCGTGGAACCCGACTCGTTCAGCAGTTTCGGGCGAATCGATGAGCTGGTTTACGACGTCCACATCATTTCGGGGAATGCTGCGCAGAACCTTCCGAACACGTTCATCAGCAACCTTCCAATGCGGACAACCGTCGAAATACTGGATCGTGACTTTCATGGGGACACCTACCTCGTTCATGATTCGGCCCGGAATTCGCCGGGACAACGCGCCCAGTGAGGGCACGCCCGAACCTGAACCTCACCAGATGAAGTATGCGGGGGCTCAGCAAGAGAGGGCAGCGGGTCGCGCATCGGATGGCGCGACTCGCTGACCTCAGCTCAGTACTGACTGATCTGACCCCGACCGGCTTACCTGCGTCCCGCCTCGCTGCGTACGCGGTCCAGCTGAGTGATCTGGATCAGGTTGCCGCACGTGTCATTCACCTGCGCGATGGTCGAGCCTGTCACCTTTGTGGGCGGCATCTTGAATTCGGCGGCGTCCTTCATCCTTTCGTAGTCGCCCTTGACGTCATCCGTGTAGAACATGACCGCTGGTTGACCCTGCTCGAATAGCGCCTGCTGGAAGGCCTTGGCCGCGGGGTTGTCGTTGCGCTCGAGATGCAGCTCGGTGCCATCCGGCTCTTCATCCGAAGCCACGGTGAGCCAGCGATATCCCCCTTGCGAAACGTCTGTCTTCTTCACGAATCCGGCAACTTGCGTGTAGAAGCGCAAGGCCTTGTCGAGATCGTCCACGTAAATGTTGGTCAGCTTGATCCTCATTGTTTCCTCCTGTGACATTCGCGGCGTGCGCCGCGTCGATGGTTTTCAGCCTAGGCCCCGCCGGCCAGCGATTGCTTCTTCATTTCTGACGGATCTAATTGAGGAGGGCGCTTGCCTGGGCTTGTGCTCTTGCTTCCCACGCGGCCGCATCAACGCCCTTGGCAAGTAGCCAGATGGCGAGCATGAGAATCGCCAGGATCTGCGGCGCTTGCAGGATCGCTGTCGGAATGTTCGGAACGAGGACCGCGGCGAAGGTGCGAAGCACAAAGCCGGCCCCACCGATAGCCCACACAACGCCCAGAATTCGAGGAAAGTAGCCTGACCGAAACATCAGATAGCCGATGCCGACTGAAGCCACTCCATAAAACACAAGCGAGATCAATCCACCGACTCCGTAAAGGTTCAGGAACAGTAGGGTCAACGCGTTCAACTGATCGGGCGAAAAACTCCTCAGGTATGCGTCGTTCCCAACTATCAGCGATGGAGCGAAGTAGAACAGCTCCCCGAACGCAAATGTTGCCGTGGCCATGAGCCGAAAAAGAACAATGCCCAAAGTGACGATCAGATTCACCGGGCGCAGCAACACGTAGAAGACGACCGTCAGCGCGACGTCACACAAAGCCTCAACCAGATATGAGGCGAAGCCGATTCGGAACAGCGCATCGGAATTCAGGATGTGTCGCGCCGTGGCGGCGGCATCGCCTGGGGCTATGAGTAGGCTGGGCGCGACGCCCTCACCGAATCCACCGGCCACGAGCGACACGAGGAATAGCACTCCACCGATCCGCGCGTAAGTCTGTATCGACAGCCGCAGAGGCCTGGGCGAACCGACGGTCGTGCTCACGATCAGGTAACCGGCACGAATGATGTGGTTGAGATGCGGGCTCGTTCGGTCCATCGCGCTGCGTTGACTCCTGCAGCGAGCAGCCAGATGGTGAGGGATCCTTCGCCGGCCAGAATTGGCAGTTGGATCCAGGGCACGAGATGGCCCGCAAGACCGGGGCCGAGGATGTCGACGAAGCTGTAGAGGATGTAGCTAACGCCGTCGACCACCAAAAGGACGCCGATCGCACGTGGCAGGAAGTTCGACCTGTAGACCAGGTACCCCGTCGTCATCAGGTCGAAGCCGAAGAACGCCGCGTAGACGTCATAGGCGGGCACGACCGCGTGATCGACCTGCACGAAGAGGCTGGCGCCCTCGATTCCCGTCGCAACCAGCGAGAAGAACGCGGCGAGGAGAGCAAGCCTCCGGTTCACGATCTTGAAGAGCTCATAGAAGATCATGGTCAGCGGTGGGTTGGTCAGGGTCACGACCAGGTGCGCAGCGATACCTCCCCGGAACAGCGCTTCGTTGGTATGGATGGTCGGAGCGACCGAGGGGACATATCCGATCGCGAAAGCGCCTGCGACTATGTTCACGAGGTAAAGGGCGCCAGCGATCCTGGCCAGGCGCTGAACCGATCGATTCGCAGCCTGCATGGCGATCATGCTAGATACCTCCACAGGTCACGCAATCGGTGGAATCGCCGATTCTTACCGGCGGAGTACCTAGTCCTCGGACGACGCCGCCCAGGCTGCGATCTGACTTCGCGAGTTGACGCGCGAGCTTGTTCAGGAATCATGGACGTGAACTCACAACGCTGGCACCCGCGGGCGGCGGCTGCCGAGTGGGCTTCCGGTAAGCATCGCCGTGGCGCACGATTTGATGCGGAGTATCGTGCGACCTTACTCAGAAACCGAACGGAACCTTTCATCACAAAGTGGTTACCGTGGTACTTGGAATCGTGATCGCCATCGCGCCTTCGTCGATTCCCGGACAAACGCCATCAAACGCGAGGGCAGACAAGCGGTTGTCACTGCAAGGAGCAGAAAGACGTGACAGACCACAAGACCGGAACACGTGAAGAGTGGGTGGCGGGCCGGCTGGCGTTGCTCAAGGCTGAGAAGGAGCTGACGCGACGCAGCGACGAAGTGGCGCGGATGCGCCAGGAGCTGCCGTGGGTTCGAATCGAGAAGGAGTACCGCTTCGACACCGACGAAGGCAAAGCGTCCCTCGCCGACCTGTTCAGAGGACGCTCGCAACTCCTGATCTATCACTTCATGTTCGGACCCGACTACACCGCAGGGTGTCCGTCCTGCTCGGCGATCGCGGACGGCTTCAACGGCTCCGTCGTCCACCTCGCGAACCACGACGTCACCCTCTTTGCGGTGTCGCGGGCTCCGCTCGCGAAACTGCAGGCGTACAAGCGGCGGATGGGCTGGACCTTCCCATGGGCGTCTTCGTTCGACACCGACTTCAATTACGACTTCCATGTGTCGCACACCGAAGAGGAGTGGCGGTCGGGAGCCGTCGAGTACAACTTCCGGACAGCAGACTTCCGACTGCCGGCCGGAGAGGAGAATCCCTCTGTTGATGCGCTTACGTCGATGGTTGGAACGGACTGGGCAACGTACAGAAAAGAGGGGCCCGGTATGAGCGCGTTCGCGCTCGAGGATGGCGTCGTTTATCACACCTACTCGACGTACGAACGCGGGGTGGACATCCTCTGGGGCATGTATCCCTGGCTCGACCGCGCGCCACTCGGTCGCAACGAGACCGGCCTATGGTGGCGCCGCCACGACGAGTACGAGAGCGAATGAACCCTTTTGGTGAGGCGTCTTGAGCAAGCCCCAGCAGTCCGCCGGAAGGTTCGCAACCCGGCGCGGCCAAGAGGCTCCCGACGAGCGGGGCCGATATATCGTCAAGCCAGAATGGACTCGAGCGGATACAACCGTCAATGCCGCGTTCATCGTGGTCGGGGTGTATCTCGTTCAAACCTTCCTGGGCACAGGTGTCACTGACCTGGCGACGCGAATATCGATCGTCGGGTGGGCCGTGGCGATTCCCCTTTTGGCGGCATTAGCCATGTTGAACGTGGTGCGGGAGTGGTATCGATATTCGTCCTACCCGCTCTACTGGGGTATCGCCTGGTCAGTCGCGCACGTTGCGGCCCTCATCGGCTTGGCCGCGGCGTTCTGGCACATATGGTTTCCTGCGGCGATCGTGCTGACGCTCAGCGGCGTGGCAGGCATAGCTCTATACCAAGTGTCCGTGCACCGGCTCTTACGTGACAACTCTGCCCCGTAGCGGGGGGTAGCTCAGCCTCAGCTCGCCGCCTTCTTTACCAGCGCGCTTATCCTTGCCTCGTCGGCGGCGGTCAAGTTCGTCAGAGCGTAGGCGTTCGGCCACATGTTGCCTTCGTCGAGCTTCGCCGCGTCGCTGAAGCCGAGCGTCGCGTACCTCGTCTTGAACTTCTGCGCGGGCTGGAAGAAGCAGACGATCTTGCCTTCCTTGGCGTAGGCGGGCATCCCGTACCAGGGTTTCGGCGACAGCGCCGGCACGCTGGCTTTGATGATGGCGTGGAGCCGCTTGGCCAGTGCGCGGTCAGGGGCCTTCAGCTCGGCGATCGCGGCGAGCACGGCGCTCTCCTCCTCCGCCTTGGTCGCGGCCGCCTTCAGCTCTTTGACGCGAGACTTCATCGCGCCGAGTTCTTCTTTGGTGAATTTCGCTGCGGTGTGCTTCGCGGGCTTGTCCTTCTGCTTCATTCGGAGTCTCCTCCCCTCTGAGTTATTGATGGAAACGACCCTCATGCTAGGGTGCCTGCCGCGGCCTGGGCTTCTCAGAATCTGATCGATCGCACCGCCCGCGTACTATGCGGTTGGCATGGATATCCGCGACTTAGTGAGGCTGCGCAAGGCGAAGGACCGCATGGACCGCGACTTCGACCAGCCGCTCGACGTGCCGGCCCTTGCGCGGTCGGCCGCGATGTCGACGGGCCACTTCTCTCGGAGCTTCAAGGCTGCGTTCGGCGAGGGCCCGTACAGCTATCTCATGACCCGAAGGATCGAACGGGCCAAAGCCCTGCTCAGGCGCGGCGACATGTCCGTCACGGATGCGTGCTTCGCGGTCGGGTGTACGTCGCTGGGCTCTTTCAGCTCGCGCTTCACCGAGCTGGTCGGCGAATCGCCGAGCGCCTATCGGGCGCGCAGCCACTCGCCGGTCGAATTCATCCCTCCCTGCATCATCATGGTGATGACAAAGCCGATCAGAAATGAAGAAGCGGTTGCGTCGCAACGCTCCTAAGGTGGGCGGATGAACGACCTGAAACTCAACAACTGCTTCATCGCCGTCCACGACCACGACGAGGCGCTCGCCTTCTACCGCGATCTCCTCGGGCTCGAGGTGCGCGCCGACGTCAAGTACGAGGGCATGCGCTGGACCACGGTGGGGCCCAAGGGCCAGCCGGACGTCAACATCGTCCTCGAGCCACCGCTGGCTGATCCGAACGCATCCCCGGCCGACCGCCAGGTCATGAAGGAGATGCTCGCCAAGGGATTCCTGCGGGGCGTCAACTTCAGCACCGACGATTGCGATGCGGCCTTCGAGCACATCCGGGCCGGAGGTGGCGAGGTGCTGCAGGAGCCTATGGATCAGGCGTACGGCGTGAGGGACTGCGCGTTCCGCGACCCGTCCGGCAACATGATTCGCATCAACCAGCCGAAGGCCTGACCGCCGCCGAAGTCAGTCACGCCTTCGTGGCGAGGAGCTCCCGCACCCGAGGGATCACCTTCGTTCCGTAGAGCTCAATGTTGCTCATCACCGAATCTGGCGACAGGCCTGGCATGCCGAATTTCAGATCGAAACGGTTGGCGCCGAGGGTCTTCAGGTTGGCTGCGATCTTCTGGGCGACGGTCTCCGGTGACCCGATGAAGAGAGCGCCGCGCGGTCCGACCTCGAACATGAACGACTCCTTGGTCGGAATGGCGAAGCCCCGGACCTTGCTCATCTTGGTGATGATGTGCAGCCAGCGGGGCCAGAACTCTTCGAGAGCCTTCTCATCTGTAGCCGCGACGTGACCCGGCGAGTGGACGCCGATTGGCTGTGGCTCCCGGCCGAATTTCTCCAAGGCCAGCAGGAACAGCTGCGAGAAAGGCCGGAAGCGCGCGGGCGACCCGCCGATGATGGCAAGCATCAGCGAGAAGCCGTAGCGCGCGGCGCGCACGACTGACTGCGGGCTTCCGCCGACGCCGATCCATGCCGGGAACGGACCGGCCTCCGTGTGCGGCACGACATCCTGGTTGTTGAGGGACGGCCGCAGGTTGCCCTGCCACGTAACTGGCCCGCCCTTCTGGAGCTCGGCAAACAGGTTGACCTTCTCCTCGAAGAGGTCCTCGTAATCGGCCAGGTCGTAGCCGAACAGCGGGAACGAGTCGATGCTCGATCCTCGACCCAGGATGACTTCGGCGCGGCCGTTCGAGATGGCGTTGAGGGTGGAGAAGCGTTGAAACACCCTTACCGGATCGTCCGAGCTCAACACCGTCACCGCCGATCCGACGTGGATGCGCTTCGTGCGTGCCGCGATTGAGGCAAGCACGACGTCAGCAGCAGGCATCGGGAAGTCGTCCGTGTGGTGCTCGCCGATGCCAAAGAAGTCCACACCCACCTGCTCGGCCAGGACTCCTTCCTCGACGACGTTGCGGATCGTCTGCGCGTGCGAGAGCGGACGGTCCAATGAGTCGTGCTCGTGATCGCCAAACGTGTCGAGCCCAAGAACGAGCGGAAAGGTCATGCCTGGCCCACCGTGGCGTGGATGGCCTGTTCGAACTGGGATCGCGTGAGAAGCGCGCCGAACACCGGTCCGCCTGGCTGCAGAACCCGGCCAGCCCTGAGGCTGCCCAGCAGGACGGGGTCGTAGCCGACACGGTCGACGATCTCTCCGATGAGCTTCGCGGCGGCGGGATCGTCCCCGGCCACGCCGATCGCATGGCGGTCGGGTGAGCCCGCCGGTCGGCGGCCGTCTTCCAGGTCTTGATAGGCAATCTGGTTGAGGGACTTGATGACCGTGGATTGCGGGAGCCGCCGCTGCACGATCTCGCTGCTCGACAGCTCCTGGCCCTGAAACATCGGCGCCGCACCGTCCGCCGGCGCCCAGTAGTTCATCGCGTCGACCACGAGCTTGCCTTCCAGCAGGCCGGGGTCGAGGGCTGGAAACCTGTGGAGCGGTATTGCCAGCACGACCACGTCTGCGGCCGCGACCGCGTCCGCCGCCCAGCGCGCCTGGACCCCTGGCATCACGACCTGGGTGATGAGCTCGAGGCTTTCGGGGCTTCCAGAAGCGGCGATCGCGACCTCGAAGCCGGCGTCGAGCGCAAGTCGAGCGATGACAGGGCCAACGTGGCCCGCTCCGAGGACCGCTATGCGCTGAACCCCGCTCATCTTCGACTGCCCTGGAGATGGTTTTGCATTGATCGCAGGATGTCGGCGAGCGCCGCGAACTGCTCGGGCGTCAACGCATCGGCGAAATGCTTCTTGATGGACCTCATGTGAGGCACGGTTGCCCGCCGGAAGACACGCGCGCCCTCGACAGTCAGTGAGACCTCGGCTCCGCGGCTGTCGGTGGCGCACTCGTCCCGCCGGATCAGCCGCCGGCTCTCCATGCGGCCGAGGTGATGAGACAAACGGCTGCGCTCCCAATCGATCGTCCGCGCGAGCTCGGACGATCGCATCCGCCTACCGTGCGCCTCGGTCAAGGCGAGGAGGACCTGATAGTCGGCGGGGGAGAGGCTCGTCTCCTGCAGCTCGGCGCCCAGGATTCTCCGCAGCTCCCCGGTGGTGTCGAGGAGTGTCCGCCACGTGGCGAGCTCCGCAGACGTCATCCGCCGTCTGACGGGCGTGGCCTGAGTCGTTGACACGTCAGTCATGTTACCCAACTGATTGACGCGTCAATCAAGAGGATGAAGGAGAGCCCCCGCGCCGCTGAAGCGAAGCAGTCGCGTTCCAGAATGCGTGAAAATGCCAGGGGCCCACCATGACTTCTCTCGATGCGAAGGCGCGTGCAAAGTTGCCCAACAGTGCGTTCGCTTACGTTGATTCGCGCGGGCGTCGCCGCCTGCCGATCAACGACCGAGCCCACGTCCGCAACGCACTGGCGCGCTTCAACCAGACCACGTTTGAAGATGAAGCCGCGCGAGACCGGGCACGGACCAGGCTGCTGAATGCCGCCAAGAAGTACGGCATCGTGCCCGTCGGGTTCATCACCGGTCAGCTGCGGAATGTGCGCATTCGAGGTGAGGCCGAAGCACGCGTCAGTGAGATCCGATCGCTCCCATCAGGCGTCGTGACGTTCCTGCTCGCCGACATCGAGGATTCGACCGGTCTCGTACGGCATCTTGGAGACCGCTATCCGGGCTTGCTCGCTGACGTCCGCAGCCTGCTCGGTCGAGCCGTCCGGAAGTCGGGGGGTCGGGAGGTCGACGTACGAGCCGACGAGCTGTTCGCCGTCTTCAAGCAGGCGGCGTCAGCCCTTGACGCCGCGCTGAGCATTCAGCGCAAAGTGGTTCAAACGGTTTGGCCGGACCACCTGCAGGTCAGGGTCAGGATCGGAGTCCACACTGGGCGTCCGACCCTGACCGACGCGGGATACGTGGGCATCGCGGTGCACACGGCGGCTCGGGTCTGCTTTGCCGCCCACGGCGGGCAAATACTGCTATCGCGTGCGGCTCGCGACGCCATCGTCGACCCGGTGCCCGCCGACATCCGCTTCAGTAATCTCGGTATGCATCAGCTGCAGGGGTTGCCAGGACTCGAGGCGCTCTTCCAGGTCGAGGTTCCCGATCTGGCGTCCGAGTTCCCTCCGCCGCGTTATCCTGCCATTCGATGAGCGATGCCAAGATCGAGGCGCTGGGCAAGGTTCCTCTGTTCGCCCGCTGCAGCCAGAGAGAACTGGAGTTCCTGGTCACCCGCACAGACGAGGTGGACGTTCCGGCGGGCCGCACCCTGATCACGCAGGGCACGGCCGCCGATTCCTTCTACCTGCTGCTTACCGGGAAAGCCACCGTACGCGTCGACGGGCGCGACAGGCCTGCCCTGCAGCCCGGAAGCTTCTTCGGGGAGATCAGCATGCTCGACCGCGGCCCGGCGACTGCCACCGTGGTCACGAGCGGTCCGTCGAAGCTCATGGTGATGAGCCACGCGCAGTTTCGGGACGCGATCAAGGCCAACGATCAGCTCCTGTCCCAGGTGATGGCCGAGATGGCGGAGCGGTTGCGTCGCGACAGACTCGAGAGCTAGAGATTCGTCCCGGTGCGGATAGAAGTGACGACGTTGGGCGAAGCGTGGATGGCGATTGCTGCGGCGATTCTCGATGGCGGCGCCGACGGGTCGTGGGAGGGAGCGCCGATCGTCGAGATCCTCCGCGCAACGCTCGAAGTGCGTTCACCGAAGGTGGACGATCCGATCATCGCCCAGCACGGGGATCCCGGGCGCCTGGCCTGGATGCACGCGAACTTCAACGACTACTCCCGAGTGGCGGAGCTCGGTGGGGCCGATAGCTACGCGACGCGCTTGCACGACTACGCCCACACAGGCCGCGACCAGGTCCGCTGGGTTATCGACCGGCTGGCCGCGAATCCATTGGCGCGGGATGCGACGATCACGACCTTTCAGCCGCTGACCGACACGAGCTACATCCCGTGCATCAGCCTGCTCGACTTCTGGCTCGTGAACGGTGAGCTCCAGCTCGCCGTCTATGCTCACTCCATAGACTTCGGGACGAAGGGCTACGCCAACCTGGTCGAGCTCGCGGCGCTACAGGCTCGCGTGGCCGGCGACCTCGGCGTTGGGGTCGGGACGCTGACGATGACTGTGAAATCGGCCCATATTTATCAGACCGAGCTCGATCTCATGCGACGCCTCGTCGCGACGACAATAGATAAAGGAGGAGCGATGTCTGCTGAAGTCGAGAAATGCTGACGCAAGAAGACCTTGCTCACTTCCGGCAACGGCTCGAGTCGGAACGCGACGCAATAAGGTCGCGCATCGCGGCGCGGAGCCGCGACGCTCAAGAGACGGTGCGGGATGAGTCCGGCGTCGGGGATTCCGTGGACCAGTCGGTCCGCCTTGATGATCTCGACGTCGAGGCGGATGAAGATGTCGTGGACCGCGTCTTGCTGGAAGAGGTTGAACGAGCCTTGCGCCGAATCGAGGATGGCACCTATGGGGTCAGCGAAATCTCGGGCAAGCCCATCTCGAAGGAGCGCCTCGAAGCCGTACCGTACGCGACCACGCTGGTCGACGAGCCTTCACCCGAAACGGCCTAAACGCCACCGTCTCGCCTCGCCTGAGCAGCCCCGAGCCTGACCGCCTTTAGCCGGCTTCCAAAAGTGGTATTGACCACTTGCCCAATTTGTGCTTTACTGCCGCGCATGGATCGCCGGGGAGGGCAATACCACTTTCCGACTCGGGTGGGCCGATGAGCAAGCAGGAGGAGACGCGCGACCGCGTCCTCGACCTGATCGAGACGGTCGACGTGGGGCAGCCCATCCCGGCCGAGCGGCAGCTGGCCGCCGACCTGGGCGTTTCGCGGCTGACCCTACGCGCCGCCCTGGACGAGCTCGTCCGGGACGGCTACCTGGACCGCCGACACGGCAGCGGCACGTATGTCACCGAACCGAAGATCGCCCAACCGCTCACGCTGACGTCATTCAGCGACGACATGCGGCGCCGCGGCATGGCGCCGGGCAGCCGGACGCTGGAGCTGACCACCACGTTGGCGGGCGCCCGCCTGGCGCACCGGCTCGGCGTTTCGCCCGAGGCACGGCTGATCCGGGTCAAGCGCCTCCGCCTGGCCGACTCCAGGCCCATGGCCATGGAGGTGCTGCACGTTCCCGAGGTCCTGGTGCCGGGCTTGACCCGCGCCGACTTCGAAGACCACTCCTTCTATGAGCTGCTGCGCGAGAGGTATGGCATCACGATTGCGTCGGGTTCGCAGTCGATCGAGCCCACGGTGACCAACGAGGAAGAGTCCGAGGTCCTGGGGGTTCCCCTGCACACTCCTGCATTTCTCTTCGAGCGGACGACCGTGTCCGGGTCAGGGCGGATCGTCGAGTTCGTCCGCTCCATCTATCGCGGCGACCGCTATCGCCTGGTCGCCGAGCTCGTACCGCAGCGAAGTCGCAATGGGCGCTCGGCCGGCGCTCCGCGCGACTTCTCCCCGCGGCGCGCGGCACGTAGTGGCGACCAAGAACCTGGCGCAGTGGCGCCGCATTCACCTAACAGGGGGAAATTGCCTGGATGAATCTAAAGAAGGCGTGGATCAGCGGAATCACGGTCGCCGTGGCGATCATCGCCGCCGCTTGTGGCGGCGGAAGCGGCAACAACAATTCGTCTAATCAAACGGGAACTCTCACCGTGTGGTTGATGAACGGCAGCGCGCCGACGAGCGTGATCGACGGCGTCAACGCGGACTTCAAGGCCAAGTACCCGAATGTCCATGTCAACGTCGAGCTCCAGCAGTGGGGCGACGTCGGCACGAAGCTCGATACCGCATTCGCCGGGAGCACGCCGCCGGACGTCATGGAGCTCGGCAACACGTTGGTGGCCAAATACGCCGCGGCCGGGGCGCTCGAGGACATCAGCGGAAAGAAGACGAGCTTTGACAACTCCGGCACGTGGCTGCAGTCCCTGACGGACTCGTGCACCGTGTCTAGCAAGCTCTACTGCGTTCCGTACTACGCGGGCAGCCGCGCGATCATCTACCGCAAAGACTTTTTCGACGCGGCCGGCGTCCAGCCTCCTGACAGCCTGGACAGCCTGCTCACCGTGGGCCAGAAGCTGATGGCGGCCCACAGCTCCGACCCGAACTTCTCGGCGCTCTACTTCCCGGGCAAGTACTGGTACGCAGCGCTTCCCTTCGTCTGGGACTTCGGCGGCGACATCGCCTCCCAGTCGGGCGGCAAGTGGCAGGGCTCGCTGAACTCATCGAGCTCGCAGCAGGGTCTCACCACCCTGAACAGCCTGGTCAGCACTCTCTCGCGCGCGGACAAGACCGGCGATGAAGCGAAGCAGGACGCGGCCTTCGCGCAGGGCCACATCGCGATGATCATCGCCAACGGCTGGGAAGTCGGCGTCATCACCGACCCGAAGGCCGGCGACCCGAGCCTGAAGGACAAGCTCGGCGCGTTCCCGATCCCGAGTCACAAGGCCGGGCAGACGGCGCCCGTATTTCTCGGCGGCTCCGACCTCGGCGTCGCGGCCAAGAGCCCACACAGGGACCTGGCTAACGCGTGGATCGCCATGCTCACCGGCAACAAGCACATGACCGAGATGGCGACGGTTGGTGGCGTGATTCCGAACACCACCTCCATGCTCAACCTGGGCACCGGGCTCAACGCGATCTTCTACAACGCGGCCAAGAACAGCAAGTTCGTGCCCAACTCGGAAAACTGGGCCAGCGTCGAAAATGCGAACGTGTTGCCTGACATGCTCGTCAAGATATTCACCAAGCAGCAGGCCATCCCGGACGCGACGAAGGCCGCCAGCGACAGGATCACCTCGATTTTGAACGGCGGCAGCTAGGCTCGACCAACTAAAGACAAAGCAAGACAAGGGGGCTGGTTCGATGGGATTGGCGATCGCGGCGCCCGACCTCGGATCAGCCCTCCGTCGTTACGCAGGTCTGCGCTCCCGCCTCCTGCCTTACGCGCTCATCTCACCCAGCGTGGCGGCAATCGCCGGCATCCTGGCCTTTCCTCTTGGGATGCTGGTGTGGCTCTCTCTCCAGCGTTATGGGCTGCGCGAGCTGATCGCCCACTCGGGGCAGTGGATCGGGCTGGACAACTACAGGACGATCCTGGCTGATCCGGTTTTCCGTCAGGTCGTCGTCCGGTCCGTGCTGTTCACCCTCGCGTGCGTCGCCTTGAGCGTTGGCCTGAGCACGCTCATCGCGCTTCTTCTTTTGAAGGTGCGGAAGGCGGTCCGGATCCTGGTCATGAGCGCCCTCGTGTTCGTCTGGGCCACGCCCGTGATCGTCACGGTCGACATCTGGCAATGGATGTTCGACTACGAATTCGGCGTCATCAACTACCTGCTAACGCAGCTGCACGTGGGCAACTTCATCCACCACAACTGGTTCGACGACCCGATCCAGGGCTTCACCGTGTTCATCCTGGTCGTGGTCTGGGGCGCGATTCCCTTTGTGACGATCACCCTCTACGCGGGCCTGCTGCAGATCCCGTCTGACGTCATCGACTCGGCAAGGGTCGATGGCGCCGGTCGGTGGCAGACGTTCCGCTTCGTCACGGCGCCGATGCTGAAGCCGATCTTCCTGATCGTCACCTGCCTCTCCACGATCTGGGACTTCGGCGTTTTCCAGCAGATCTACGTGATGCTCAACGCGCGGCCGAGCGCCGACTACTTCACGATCGCGATCTACTCGTATCGCGAGTCCTTTGGGGTCGCGAAGTATGGTCTCGGCGCGGCGATCGCGGTCATCCTGGTGCTGATCCTGGTGATCGTCACGTTCTTCTACGTCAGGGAGACGGTAAAGGTGGCCGAGATCGCATGATCGCCCCAGGAGCAGCGCAGGGGATCCAGGTCGGGCGGGCGCGGGCCACCACGCAGCTGACCATTCGCGTCAACGTCTGGCAGCGGACGAGCCAATTGCTGTTGGATGCCGTCGGCGTCGCAGTCGCGCTCGTGATGCTGTTCCCGATCTACTGGATGGTGGCGACGGCGTTCAAGCCCGGCCGCGACATCCTGACCCTGACTCCGAAGTGGATCCCGGCGCCCTTCACGCTGCAGAACTTCCAGGACGCGATCTCTCGTCCGTTCTTCCTCGACGATGTGAGGAACAGCGTGGTCATCGTCGGGGTCATGCTCGTGATGGCGCTGGCGATCGCGTTCCTCGCCGCCGTGGGGACGGCTCGCTTTGGGTTCAGGGGTCGCACTGCCTTCCTGGTGATGATCATTGCCGTGCAGATGGTGCCGCTCAACGCCTTGATCATCCCCGTCTACCTGATGCTCGACGGGATCGGTCAGACCGACGCGCTGCCCGGCGTGATCGCCGTCTATCTGGCCGTCGTGCTGCCGTTCATGGTCTGGACTCTGCGCGGCTTCGTCGCCAACATCCCAGCCGAGCTCGAGGAGGCCGCCATGATCGACGGCTGCACGCGGACCGGCGCGGCCCTGCGCATCACCCTTCCCCTGGTCGGCCCTGGCCTCGTCGCGACGGCGATCTTCGGCTTCATCCAGGCCTGGAACGAGTACATCATCGCCTACGTCCTTTTATCCAGCCCGCACAACCAGACGCTCACCGTGTGGCTCGCCTCGTTCACCACGAACCACGGCCCGGAGTGGGGACCGCTCATGGCCGGGGCGACGCTGACCGGCCTCCCGGTCGTCGCGCTCTTCCTCGTCCTGCAGCGCTATCTCGCCGGCGGTCTCGCCGCAGGCGCGGTGAAGGGATGACGAGCTCACTCGAGGGGCTTGCCCTGCGCTGCCTCATGCCCGGTTTCGTCGGCACGACCGCGCCCGACTGGGTGCTGCGCCGCGCAGCGGAGGGCCTGGGCGGAGCTGTCATCTTCGGCCGCAACGTCGCCGGCAATGCCCAGCTGGCCGCGTTGATCGGCTCGCTCCACTCCCAGCGGCCTGAGCTCATCGTCGCGATCGACGAAGAGGGCGGCGATGTGACGCGCCTCGAGGCGAAGACCGGAAGCTCATACCCCGGCAATCTTGCCCTCGGCGCCGCAAACGACACGAATCTGACCCGGCAGGTCGCGAGCGCGATGGGTTCCGAGCTGGCCGGCGTCGGCATCGACCTCGACCTCGCGCCGGTCGCCGACGTGAACAGCAATCCGCAGAACCCTGTGATCGGCGTGAGGTCGTTTGGCTCCGAGGCGCATGCTGTCGCTCTGCACACCGCGGCATGGATCGAGGGGATGCAGGGCGCGGGCATCGCCGCTTGCGCCAAGCACTTCCCGGGTCACGGCGACGTCGCGGTCGATTCGCACCTCGCGCTCCCGGTGGTAGGCGAGGACCCGCACGTGCGCGCGCTGGAACCGTTCAAGGCCGCGATCGCGGGCGGTGTGCGGGCGATCATGAGCGCGCATGTCGTCGTGCCCACGATCGATGAAGTGCCGGCGACGATCAGCCGCAAGATCATGACCGAGCTGCTTCGCCAGGAGATGGGATTCACGGGCGTCGCCGTCACCGACGGGCTCGAGATGCGGGGCCTTAGCGACGGCCGTGGCGTGGCCGAGGGCGCGGTGGCGGCGCTGGTCGCGGGATGCGACGCGCTGTGCATCGGCGGCGGCCTGGCGGATGAAGGTGTCGTCGACGATATCGTGCGTGCGGTGGTCGCGGCCGTCGAGCAGAAGAGACTCACCGAGGACCGGCTGGCCGAAGCCGCGTCGCGGATCGATGCGCTCGCCGCGTGGCGCTCGGGCCGGCGCAACGACGTGATCGGCTCACGCGCCATCGGCCTCGTCGCGGCTCGGCGCGCCATCTGTGCCGACGGGCCTGTGCGCGTCGGCGACCACGCGGTGGTGATCCAGTTCGCGGCGCCGCGTTCGATCGCGGCGGGCGCGGTGCCATGGGGCGTCGCGGCTTCACTGGCGACCAGAGGCGTCCACGTCACTGACAGTGCGATCGAGGCGCAAGGCGAGAGCCTCGTCCTCGTCGTGCGCGACCTCCACCGCCAGCCGGAACATCGCGCCAAGGTCGACGCCCTGCTCGAGCGGCGACCCGACGCGATCCTGGTCGAGATGGGCGTGCCCGCCGAACGACCTCGCGCGGCGAAGGCCTACATCGCCACGCACGGGTCGGCGCGCGTCTGCGCGGACGCCGCCGCCGAGGTCATGAGGCCGTGAGCGAGGGCACGCACCCGCGGGCGGACGAGCTCGACGACCTGACCGCTCTGCAGCTCATCGAGGTGATGCACACAGAAGACCTCGCGGCGGTCGAAGCGATGCGCCCAGGGCTGCGCCATCTGGCGACCGCCATCGAGCAGATCGCCGAACGGCTGCGTTCCGGCGGCCGGCTGCGTTATTTCGGAGCCGGGACAAGCGGGTTGATCGCCCGGCTCGATGCCGCCGAGTGCTCGGCAACGTTCGGCGTGGCGGCCGACCTCGTCCAGGCCATCGCCGTGGATGACGCCGGGCAGGAAGATGATCGCGAGCTCGGCCGTGACGCAGCTCGGCGGGCGGGACTGACGCCTCGCGACGTGGCTGTCGGCGTCAGCGCCAGCGGGCGGACTCCGTTCGTGCTTGGTGCGCTCGAGGCAGCGGCCAACAGCGGCGCATTGCGAGTCGCGATCACGTGCCGTCGCGGATCGGCCGCGGCAAGCGCCGCCGACCTCGCCATCGAGATCGACACCGGGGCCGAGGTCATCGCCGGCTCGACCCGCCTGAAGGCGGGCACGGTGCAGAAGCTCGTCTTGAACATGCTCAGCACCGCCGTGTTCACCCGCCTGGGGCACACACATCGCGGCCGCATGGTTGGAGTCAAAGCGGACAACGCCAAGCTCAAAGACCGCGCCACCCGCGTCGTCGCTGAGATCGCCGGCGCCTCGCCGGACGAGGCGCGGCACACCCTGGAAGCAGCCGAAGGAGACGCGCGGGTCGCCATCGTCATGCTCTCGCGCCACCTCGACGTGGCGCAAGCGCGACAGCAGCTGGAAGCCGCGGGCGGAGACCTCAGGCGAGTGCCGGCCGAGGTGCGCCGGCAATGAGGACGCTGCTGCGCGGATCGGTCCACGGCGACGGAGCCGCGGACGGCGTGCTCGTGGAAGGCGACGTGATCACGTGGGTCGGACGCGGCAAGCCGCCGTCGCACCCAGACGAGGAAGTGGTGGTGCCGCCGGGCGGGATGATCGCGCCCGGGTTCATCGACCTGCAGGTCAACGGCTTTGCCGGCCACGACGCGGCCGCCGGCGCCGGGGCGATCGCCGCAGCATCCGAGGCCCTGCCGGCCACCGGCGTGACCGCGTTCCTGCCGACGGTGATCTCAGCCCCGGTCGAGCAGGGCGCGGCGTTTGCGGCAGCCGTCGGAGCCGCCTCGGAAGCGCAGGGCGCACGCGTGCTAGGTGCGCACATCGAGGGACCATTCCTGAACCCGTCGTTCCGAGGCGCGCACCTCCGGAGCCACCTCGCGCTGCCCGATCCGGAAAGAGTCGAGGTGCTGCTTGCCGCCCGGCCGCGGCTGATCACGCTCGCCCCCGAGCTGCCGGGCGCGTTGACAGCGATCGAGCGCTTCCACAACGCGGGCATCGTCGTCTCGGCGGGCCACACGGCCGCCGATTTCGAACAGGGCCGCAAGGCGATCGCGGCCGGCGTCCGTTTCGGCACGCACATTTACAACGCGATGCCCTCGGTGCACCACCGGCGTCCCGGCATCGCGCTCGCGCTGCTCCTGGATCCACGCGTGACGGTGGGCTTGATCGCCGACGGGGAGCACGTGCATCCATCGGTTTGTGAGCAGCTGGTCCGCGTCAAGGGCGAATCGCACATCGCCCTGACCACGGACCAGACCTCTGCCGCCGGCGCGCCGCCAGGCAGCTACTCGCTGTCGGGGCGTCCGGTGGTCAGCGACGGCAAGGTGGCACGGCTCGAGGACGGAACGCTGGCCGGGAGCGCCGCGACGATGCCGGACCTGATCCGTCTCATGGCGCGCCTGCCTGGGATGAGCGCAGCACGCGCGATCAGCCTGGCCTCGACCGTGCCGGCGGATGTGCTCGCCGAGCGACGGCTTGGCCGGATCGGCCCGGGCGCGAGCGCTGACCTGGTGGTCCTGGACTCCGACCTTCGCGTGCGGCTCACCATGATCCGAGGAGTGGTGAAATTCCGGCAGGCAACGTAGGACCGACCCTCCTGGGTCTGGACATCGGTGGGTCTTCGAGCCGGGCGCGATTGCGCGATGGCTCGCAAGACGTGATCGATGTCGAAGGTCCGGGCGCCAACGTCGCCACGCTCGACCCGAGGCTCGTCGACGATCGACTGACCGCCCTGCTGGCCAGGCTTGGGCCGGTCCGCCCGGACGCCTGCTGCGCCGGGGCTGCCGGCGCTGAGGTTCCGGCGGGACGCGCCCAGCTCGCCAGGCTGCTCGAGCGGATGTTTCCGGACTGCCGCCTGACCGTGGTCCACGACGCCCGCCTGGTGCTGGCGGCTGCCGGCCAGGAGTCCGGAATCGCCCTGATCGCGGGCACGGGCTCGGTTGCGTATGGACGGACCGCGGACGGTCGCGAGGTTCAGCGCGGCGGATGGGGATGGATGCTCGGCGACGAGGGAGGAGGCGCGTGGGTCACCCGCGAGGCGGCCCGCGAGGTGATGCGCCGAGCTGACGCGGGTCTGCCGCCCGGACCGCTCGGCGATGCGCTATTCGCCGTGCTTGGCGCGGGTGACTCGAGGCAGCTGACGGCCGGCCTGCACGCGATGCGAGAGCCGAAGCACTGGGCGGCCGCCGCCTCGGCCGTGTTCGACACCGCCGAATCGGATCGCGGCGCGATGGAGATCGTGCTCGGCGCCGCATCAGCGCTCGCGGTCCTCGTACGCCAGGTTCAGGACTCGATTGGCCTCGAGGGACCCGTGGTGCTGGCGGGCGGGCTGCTGCTCCACCAATCGCGACTCGAGGCTGCGGTTCGCGAGCGCGTCGCGTCGCGTTGCATACGGCTTGGCGAGCCTCCGGTCGAGGGCGCGGTGCGGCTGGCCGCGGAGCTCCTCCTCCAGTGAGCCGCTTTCGCTCGGAGATCGCCGAGCAGCCCGAGGTGGCCGCCAGGCTGCTGGCGGAGGGCAAAGAGGACGCAGAGTCGATCGGGTCCGGGATCCGTTCCGCCGCACCGCGTGGTTTCACCATCGCGGCGCGGGGCAGCTCGGACAACGCGGCGCTCTACGCCAAATATCTCTTCGGCGTGCGCAACCGCGCGTTGGTCGCTCTCGCCGCGCCGTCGCTGTTCACGCACTACGCCCAGCCGCCCTCGCTCGAGGGTCAGTGCGTGGTCGGGATCTCGCAGTCCGGCGAGTCGCCCGACGTGGTCGCTGTCGTGGAGGCGGCGCGGCGCCAGGGCACCCTGACGGTGGCCATCACCAACGAGAGCCAGTCGAGGCTTGCGCGGGCCGCCGCGCTGGTCATGGAGATGAGAGCCGGACCCGAGCTGAGCGTGCCCGCGTCGAAGACCTACACGGCGAGCCTGCTCGGCCTCGCGCTCATCTCCCAGGCGATGCACCCCGACGGCTCGTTCGAGTCGGCGCTCGCCGCCGTGCCCGACGCGATCCGCCGCGCGCTCGAAAGAGAGGGCGAGCTCGCGTCGCTCGTAAAACCGCTGATGGGACCGCGAGCCGTCGTGCTCGGCCGCGGCTTCAACTTCTCGACGGCAGAGGAGATCGCCCTGAAGCTCAGCGAGACCAGCTACGTCCTGGCGCGCGCCTGGTCGATCGCGGACTTCGAGCACGGGCCGATCGCGATCGTCGAGGCGGGTCTGCCTGTCCTCGTCATCGATGGGGGCGGGAAGGTTGCCTCAGACCTCGAATCGGTGGTGACGCGCCTCGAGGCCAAGGGCTGCCACGTCCTGCGCCTGGTCGACCAATCGGGCTTGCCCGAGGAGCTCACCCCCATCACGCTCGCGGTCCTCGGCCAGCTCCTCGCTTACCACGTGGCGGTGGCGCGCGGCATGGACCCGGATCGGCCGCGCACGATTCAAAAGGTCACGCGGACCTGGTAACGGCATCCGCTCTTACTCGAGCATCTCGGAGGCGTGCCGTCGATAGACGTCTGCGTGAGTTGCCTGAGGCGTTGACTGGAGCTCGGCGATGAGCCGGCGCAATCGCGGCGTCAGGATGATGAGATAGCGCGCGCCAGGCAACGCCTCATACGTGTGCGGCACGCCTGCGGGCACGAAGACCGTCGATCCGGCGGGCGTGACCTCCGTGCGATCTCGAAAGCGAAACCTCAGCTCGCCTTCGAGGACGTGCCACACCTCGTCGTCCTCGCGATGCACGTGCAGCGTCGCGGGGCCGCTGCCCCGCCACTCGTGGATGGAAATGGTCTGACCGTCGATCTCGACGCGCTGCCCAGCGGCATCGTGCGGCGGCACGATCACAGGCTGCGGTGCGGGATCCATGGCCGACCACGGTATCAGCACCCTTGGCAGAGTTTCGACACGATCCGCGTTTAGACTGCGACGGCATGGCAGCTATCGTCGAGGTCGAGGCGCTCTCCAAGAACTTTGGCCCGGTGCGCGCCCTCAGCGGGGTCTCCTTCAGCGTCGAGGAGGGCGAGGTCCTTGGGTTCCTCGGTCCCAACGGCGCCGGTAAGACGACGACCATCCGCATCCTCCTCGGGTTGCTCCATGGCGACGGCGGCACGGCGAAGATCGGCGGCCACGATTGCTGGACAGACCACGCGCGTGCGTCGCGTTTCTTCGGCGCCACTCTCGAGCAGCCCGGGTTCTACGGATTTCTCTCGGGCCGCGATAACCTTCGCCAGTTCGCGCGGATGCTGGGACCCGTCGACGAGAAGCAGATCACCGACCTCCTCGACCTGGTTGGGATGACGGAACGTGGGGACGACAAGGTCAAGCGCTACTCGATGGGCATGCGGCAGCGGCTTGCCCTCGCGCAGGCGCTCCTGGGCAAGCCGCGACTGCTCGTGCTGGACGAACCGACCAACGGGCTCGACCCCAACGGCATTCATGGCCTGCGCATCCTGCTGCGCAAGCTGGCCACCGAGCAGGGGTTGACGATCTTCTTCTCGAGCCACCTTCTCTCTGAGGTCGAGGAGCTCTGTGACCGGGTGGTCGTGCTTCACCGCGGCGAGGTGAAGGCAGCCGGACCGCTGAGCGAGCTGATGAACGTCAAGGGATTTCGCTACCGGATCGACGTGTCTGACGTCGAGAAGGCCCTCGAGGTCGTGCGAGCGGTCGACGGCGCGCGGGCAGAGCCGGGCACGATCAAGGACTCGATCGCCGTGACGGCGGACACCGACATCGCGCGGCAGATCAATCACGCCCTCGTCTATGCAGGTGTGGGCGTCGATCAGCTGGTCAGGACGGAAAAGGGACTGGAGGACGTCTACATCCAGCTGACCGGGGTTCCCGTCGCCAGCCCGCTCAGCTCGCCGCCGGCGCCGGTGGCACCGCGATGAGCATCGTCCTGAGCCTCATCCGCAACGAGTTCGAGAAAACCTGGCGCAGCCGGTGGATCGTGTTCGTGGTGCTCGGCGGTCTGTTCGTCCTGATCGCCGGGGGCCTGTACACGTTCTACGTCTTTCACGAGCATCGTTGGACCCCGCCCGCGACCGTGTCGTGGCAGTCGCAGCTTCAAGACCAGATAACCGTCGACCAGAGGACCATCGCGGACCTCGAGCAGATCAAGCAGCAGGGCAGGGGTGGGGGCACGGTGCGGATCGGCGGTGGCGGCGGAGGCGACCTCACGCTCGATCAAGCGATCGCCCAGCTCCACCAGGGGATCGCCGACGACCAGTACCTCATCGACAACGACATCGCACCCGTGCAGTCGTTCGCAGTCGCCGAGGCATCGCTGTTTGCGATGGGCGGGATCGTGATGTTCCTCCTGATTCGAATCTTCGGCTGGCTCGCGTCAGAGCAGATCGCGGGCGAGAGATCCGACCGCACGATCACAATCCTGCTGAGCAGGCCAGCGAGCCGAAACCAGGTCCTGTTCGCCAAGGCGTTCGCATCCTTCCTCATCAGCCTGGTTGTCGTCGTCGTGACTCTGTTGATCGTCTATGCGATGTTCTCGTTCTGGTTTGGCTCTCCTGGTTCGCTGACCGACCAGGCTGGTGTTGCGATCGACGGCGCCAAACCGCTGGGCCCCGGAAATCTGGTGCAGATGCCGATCTGGCTCTTCGTCCTGATGTGTCTCGGCGCTGCGATGCTCGGAGTCCTGTGCGTGCAGGGCATGAGCCTGCTGATCTCTGTGCTCACTGGCCGTTGGGCTGCGATTGGGATAACGCTTGCGGTGCTCTTCGGCGCCCCGCTCGTCAGCGCTGTCGTCGCGGGAATCCTGTTTCTGATCAGCGGAAGCCAGGACTCAGGGCACTTCCTCAGCTACATCTTCGTCAACGTGCTCGCGCCGGTCGGTTCGGTCGCGCCCACTTTCGGCAACAGCGCCGCAGCGGCCGGTTCGGGTATCAAGGAATTCGTGTCCGAGCTGGAGACACTCGGGGTGTGGACAGTGGGATTCTTCCTCGCCGCGTGGCTGCTGTTTCGCCGCAAGCAAGAAGCCGGCTAGCCGGCAAGAATCGTCCAGCAGGGCGTCGCTTAACCTATCGCCGTGCGCCTGGTCGCGACCGTCCTCATCGTTTTGGTCCGGTGTCACTGTCAGGAGGCGGATCGTGCCAGTGCAGGCGGTCCCGGCCGCCATCGCGATGGCGTTGCTATGGCTGTCGTAGACGTCTACTCGGCTCTTGACAGGGCAACTCGGCAGCGCTAGGCATAGGAATCGTCCATGGGGAGCACGTTGAGCCAAGGAGACGAGCGCTATGTCTATTCGACGTCTGTCGGTCATCCTGACCCGACGCGGCCCGGCACTGCTGATGGCCATCGGGCTCGTGCTCGCGGCGGTCGGGACGGTGGCGGCGAAAACCGTCGGCACCGGACTCGGCTCAGGTGGCAGCATCACAGCCTGCGTCAAGAACGAGGGCCAGGTTCGCTTCGTGGTCTCACCCAGCCAGTGCAAGAGGCCTGAAACCGCGGTCACTTTCAACGTCCAGGGACCGCCCGGACCACAGGGACCCGCCGGGCCCGCGGGCGCGCCGGGGCCCGCCGGGCCGCAAGGAGTTCAAGGACCTGCCGGACCGCCAGGCAGCGCGAAGGCGTACGCCGTCGTGATTCCAGGGACGACCCCCAGCTTCGTTGCGTCAAGGACGAAGAACTTTGACTCGGTCACTCACCCTGGCCTCGGCACGTACTGCCTCAAACCGTCGGCCGGCATCGACCCGAACGGCAGCGCCGTGGTCGTCGGATTGGAAGCGCAACTCTCGCAGCTCGCGATCGGCAGCAACGTGCTGGAGGTCTACGACTATCAGGGCAACGTTGATTGTCCGGGCGCGATCGAAATCGTCACCGTCGCCAACCCACAGTCGGGCGGTGGCGGGTCGGACAAGGTCGCATTCACCGTCGTCCTGACCTGAGAAATGAGGGGTGAGGCGGCGGCCACGCCGCCTCCTCGCTCCCTGTCGGCTACCAGATCAATGGGACCAGTCGTTTGCGAGTGGCCGCATAGTCGCGGTACCTGTCGCCAAGAGTTTGCAGCAGCGCCCGCTCCTCCACCCCGATCCGGTAGACGAATCCGACCGTCATGACCAGTGCCAGCCCGACCGCTGACACCCAGTTCCCGAAGACGAATCCAAAACCGGTGAGCGTCAGTAGCAAGCCCGTGTAGCCCGGGTGTCGCAACAATCGATACGGCCCATCGGAGATGACGAGCTGGTCCATGCTCGTCTGCACGGTGAAAGTAAAGTACCGCCCGAGAGCCAAGAAGCTCCACAGGCGAATAGCGATGCCGGAACAGACGAAGACCAGGCCCAGCCACCAGGCGAGCGCCGGCGGCTGAATCGCCGCCGCGGGCAGGACTCGCGTGGCGGTGACTGCCACGAGCAATCCGACGACATAGGCACCGCGCAACACCATCAAGCTCCCCCGGTCCGCTGTGACGGCTCCCGGCCGGCGAGTCATGCCTTGCCGCAGCTCCATGAGAAGCCAGACCACTGCACTCACAAACAGGAGCGCCGCAAACGGCCCGGGCGTCGCCTTCAACAAGATGCGACCATCATCGTGTGCCGGTCGACTCCACGATCGCGTCCGAGCTTAGGGCAATCCTCGGCGAGCGACTGTCCGTGAGCGAGGCGGAGCTGGCTTCGCACGGTCGGGACGAGTCGTACCACCGCGCGATGAGCCCGGACATGGTCGGCTATCCAGAGAGCACCGAGGAAGTCGCCGCGATCCTGCGCGTCTGCGCGCGGACCGCGACGCCGGTGATCGCTTTTGGAACCGGCACCTCGCTCGAGGGTCACATCGCGGCGGTCAACGGGGGCCTGTGCCTCGACATGGGCCGCATGAACCGTGTGATCGAGGTCCGTCCGGCCGATCTCGATGTGACGTTGCAACCCGGCGTGACGCGCGAGGCCCTGAACAAGGAGCTCGCGAAGCATGGCCTGTTCTTCCCGATCGATCCGGGCGCCGACGCCTCGCTCGGCGGCATGGCGGCGACCCGCGCGTCGGGCACCACGACCGTCCGCTATGGCTCGATGCGAGAAAACGTGGTGAGCCTGGAGGTCGTGCTCGCCGACGGGCGAACCATCCGGACCGCCTCGCGGGCCCGCAAGTCATCGGCCGGATACGACCTGACCCGCCTGTTCGTCGGTTCGGAGGGAACGCTGGGCGTGATCACCGAGCTCACGCTGCGGACCTACGGGTTGCCGGAGGCGATGAGCGCAGCCGTGTGCTCATTTCCCTCTCTCGACCAGGCGGTCTCTTGCGTCACCTCAGTGATTCAGATGGGCGTGCCGGTGGCGAGGGCCGAGATGCTCGATGAGATCTACATCGATGCCGTGAATCGCCGCAGCGGGCTCGGGCTCAAGGTCATGCCGACGGTCCTCTTCGAGTTCCACGGCAGCGAGGGCGGCGTCAAGCACGACGCCGAAGAGGTGACGTCGCTGGCGCGTGAGTTCGGCGCAGTGTCGGTCGAGTCCGCGACGACCCAGCAAGACCGCAACCGGCTCTGGCGAGCACGGCACGAGGCCTACTACGCAGGGCTCGCGCTTCGTCCGGGCTCGAAGGGCTTCGTCACCGACGTCTGCGTTCCGATCTCCAGTCTCGCCCGGTGTATCGCCGAGACGAAGGCGGACATCCAGAAGACGGACCTCATCGCGCCAATCCTGGGTCACGTAGGCGACGGCAACTTCCACGTCAGCTTCTTCATCGACCCCGCGCGCGACGACGAGCTCGCCGAGGCGCAGGCCATCAACCGCCGGATGGTGGCGCGGGCGATCGAGATGGGCGGCACGTGCTCAGGGGAGCACGGCGTCGGTTACGGAAAGGCCGAGTTCCTGGCCGCCGAGCACGGCGAGGCGCTCAACGTGATGGCGGCGATCAAGAAAGCGCTCGATCCGCAGGGCATCCTGAACCCCGGCAAGATGACCGAGGCGGCGCTCCAGAGGTCGCGCCACGCTTGACGAGGTCACACGCCGAGAATCCGATGCAGCACCTCGCTGTCCCGCGCCCGCGCGGCTGGAAGCACCTCGACGATGCGCCCCTTCTCGATGAAGGCTGCGCGGTCGGCGATGCGCAGAGCCATCTGGTGATTCTGTTCGGCCAGCAGGATTGAGACGCCCGTCGACTTGAGCGTTCTGAGCAGCGTCGCGATCGACTGCACCAGCACGGGCGCGAGGCCTTCGGTCGGTTCGTCCAGGAGCATCACTCGCGGGTTGCCCATGAGCGCGCGCCCGACCGCCAGCATCTGACGCTCGCCGCCGGAAAGACCGCCCGCCAGGTTGTGCCTCAGGATTTCGAGCTTCGGAAACAGCTCCCAGATCCGCTTCTTCGTCCAGCTCCGGCCGTCGCCGTTCGCGTGCGATGCGATCTCGAGGTTCTCATCCACGGTCAGGTTCTGAAAGCAGCGCGCTCCGGAGGGCACGTAGGCGATTCCACCGCGCGTCCGACGGTGAGCCGGCCACGAGCTCACGTCTCGGCCCCCGACGCTGACCTTGCCTGACGCCCCCGGAAGAAGCCCGGTGATGCCGCGAATGACGGTTGTCTTGCCGGCGCCGTTTCGGCCGAGGACCGCGAGCAGCTCGCCATCCTCCACTTCCGCGCTGAAGTCGAATACGACATGGCTCTTGCCGTAGCGCACGTTCATGCCCTCGACTTCGAGCACGGTTAAGCGCCTAGCTCCTCTTGCTCCAGCTCGCCCAGGTAGACCTTCTGCACGTCCGGGTTGTGCCGGACCTGTTCGGGCGTGCCTTCGGTGAGCACGCGGCCCTGGTGCATCACCGTCACAGTGCGAGCCGTGCTGAAGACGACGGACATGTCGTGCTCGCAGAACAGCAGCGTCAGGTGCCGCTCGGTGGCCAGCCGGCGGACGAGCTCCATGGCCTTGTCGGTCTCGTACGCGGACATTCCGGCGGTGGGCTCGTCGAGCAACACGAGCTTTGAGCCGAGGGCCAGCGAGATCGCGATCTCGATCGCGCGCTGGTCGCCGTGGCTCAGCTGACCCGCGGGTAAACCTGCCCACGCCCCCAGACCCACCGCCTCGGCGAGCTCCTGCGCCTCGGCGTAGAACATGCGATTGGCGATCCCGAACGGTCGGATGGTGTAGCCGCCGTGGGCGAGCATCGCGTACTGCAGGTTTTGCCGCACGGTCAGCTTCGGGAAGATCGTCGTGATCTGGAAGGCGCGGCCGATGCCGGTTCGCGCGATGGCATGAGGCGGCTTGCCTGTGATGTCGCGGCCGTCGAAGATCACCTTGCCCGACGTGGGCTTCAGCTGGCCGGTGAGGAGGTTGAAGAGGGTCGACTTGCCCGCGCCGTTCGGGCCGATGATGGCGTGACGGTCGCCCTGCTTCACCTCGAGGCTCACGTCCTCGACCGCGCGCAAGCCACCGAAGCGCTTGCTCAGGTGCTGGATGGTGAGCAGGGTTTTTCCCGAGTGCACCTCTTCGGCCTGGATCGCCTCGCTGGCCAGCGCTTTGCGCACGTCGAACATTCGAATCGCCTCACCTGCGCTTTCCAACGGCGCTTCGGCCTCCTCCGTGCGATGGAAACGTTCTCGCAGTCGGGCGAACACGGTAGGCAGGTCCGAGACTCCGCCGGGCACTGCCAGGACGACGCCCAGCACTATGGCGCCGAGGACGATGTCGAACTGGTAGGGGAACTGCTTGGAGATCGTGTTGTCCAGCACGACGTAGATGAAGGCGCCGATCGCCGGCCCGAGGAATGTGGTGGTCCCGCCGAGCAGCGAAACCACGACCGGCTGCGCGTTGGCGGTCCAGTAGAGCATCTCCGGATAGGCCTGCTGCTGGTAGAAGATGAACAGGCCTCCCGCGACGCCGGCAAACAGAGAGGCGATGGTGTAGATGGCCAGCTCATACACCTTCACGTTGATGCCGATCGCAGAGGCGCGCTGCCTGTTTTCACGAATCGAGAGAAGTGCCGCGCCCAGGGGAGAGCGGACAATGATGAACATCAGCAGCAGGCATACACCAACCACCGCCGCGGTGAAGTAGTAGAGCGTCGTGTAATCGGTCAGCTGGTCGGGCACCGTGATCGCGGCGCCGTTGTCGCCGCCTGTGAAGTCGTACGACTGATAGACGAGCGAGAACAGCAGCTGCGAGATCGCGAGCGTCAGGAGGGAGAAGTAAAGCCGGACGGCGCGCTGCGCGACGAGGCCCGTGATCAGGCCGACGGCGGCCGCCACAAATGGCGCCGCGGCGAGGCCCACCAGGACGGGGACGTTATAGCGCTTGAAGAGAATTGCGACGGTGTAAGCGCCGACCCCGTAGTAAGCGGCGTGGGCGAAAGAGACCATGCCGGTGTAACCCAGCATCAGGTTGTACGAGATCGCCCACAACGCGAGCACCAGCGCGGAGGTGCCGAGGAAGATCTGGAACCGGGCGCTGGCGTCCGGGTTCACGTTCTCCTGGAAGCCGGCCAGGGGCGGGATCAGGGCGACGAAGAGAAAGAGCACCAGCACGACCCCCCAGCGCAAGCGGTCGCGACGGGAACGGGAAAGCAGCCGGTTCAACTCTCAGGCCGGCCGAACAGGCCGCGTGGCCGGACGATAAGGACCCCGGTCATGATGATGAAGACGAAGGCAAGGGCGTACGGGTTGGTGGCGGGGATGACCAGGCCGAACGAGATCACCATGCCCACGATCACCGCCCCGATCCCGGAGCCGACGATGCTGCCCAACCCGCCGATGACGCTGATCGCGAAGGCCAGCACCAGCACGTCGGTGTCGATGCTTGAGCTGATCGCCTGGCTTGGCGCGACGATCGCCCCTCCAAGGCCCGCCAGCCCTGCGCCGATCACGAAGACGGTGGTGTAGAGCCGGGTGACGTCCACCCCCGTGGCGTTCAGGAGGTCCGGGTCAGCCACCGCCGCTCGAATGTTCCGGCCGAGATTTGTCCGGTAGAGCATCGCCCACACGCCGACGGCGATCACGATCGCGGCCGCGATCATGAAGAGCGAGTAGCTTGCATAGCTATAGGGGCCGATGTCGATGTGCCCGGGGATCGGCGAGGCGACCGTTCGATAGTTGGCCCCAAAGGCGATTCTCACGCCGCCGGCGATGACCAGGCTCACCGCGTACGTCCCCAACAGCTGGACCAGGTGCTCCCGGCCGTAAACGCGCCTGAGGACGAGGACTTCGATGATTCCGCCGATGGCGCCGGTGACGGCCACGGCGACCAGCAGCCCGGCCCAGAAGCCGAGACCGGCGCCGAACTGGTTGGCGAGGACCACGGTCACGAACGCGGCGATCATGTAGAGCGAGCCGTGCGCCATGTTGATCACGCGCAAGGCCCCGAACACAAGGGAGAGCCCTGCCGCCACGATGAACAGGTAGGCCGCATTGGCCAGCCCGCCCACCGTGAACAGCAGGACCTTTTCCGGGTCCATTTACTTGGTTGTTGCTCTAGTGCTGGCTAGCTCGCTTTCCAGGAAGGACACAGCGCGAAGTTGGCGGTGTTGGGTTGACCAGCTGTCTTGTCGCACTGGTCGCTCTTGATCTCGTTGACCATTTGAAGCGGCATCATCAGGTCGTCACCTTTCAGGTTCACCGAGTCCTTGAGCACGGGGAACGGGTAGGTGCTCGACGACGTCGTGGTGCCCACCGTCTCGCCGACGTTGGCCTGCAGCTCGTTGGGGCGGATCGTGATCTTGTAGCCGCGCAGGCTGTCGAAGGAGTGGCCGGAGATCTGCTTGACGACCATGTCAGCGTCGAAGGTCTTGGCCGCATTCGCAGCCTGGGCCCAGAGCATGAAGGCGTCGTAGTCCATGACCGCCCAGTCGGAGGGATATTCTCCGTTGTACTTGGCGCGGTAGCGGGTGATGAAGTCGGTCAGCCGCGGGTTGTTGTTCTGCAGAGCGAAGAACGGTGCGCGCATGTAGGCGTGCATTCCCAGCGGGTACTGGGAACCCAGCGTGTTGAGCTCGTCCACGGAGACAAGAGTCGTCATCGGGTACTTGACGAAGAACTGCGGGTCGACGGCCAGCGCCTGCTTTACGAAGTTGATCTGGTCAGCGGCGAAGATGTTCGAGTAAACGAGGTCAGGCTTGGACGCCTGGATCGCGTTGATCGTCGAGTCCCAGCGCGGGTTGGTGGGAAACGGCACGTACCAGGTACTGGGATCGTTCACGATCTGCACGCTGGTGTTGGCCTTCTTCAATGCAGCCACGAAAGCGTTGGTCTCCGAAATCCCAAAGAGATACTTCGGCGAGACGATGAAGATCTTGTTGACGTTGAGGCTGGCCGCCAGCCTACCGGCGGCGGTGCCTTCCATGTAGGTGTTGGGGACGATCGACACCCAGTAAGGATTGAGGACATCAGACTCCATCGTCAGCTGCCAGCTGTTGCAGGTGGCGTCGATCGTGATGACCTTGTTCTGCTTGGCGATCGGACTCTCGGCCAGGCACTGGGCCGAGGTGACAGAGCCCATCAGGGCCACCACGTTGTCCTGCAGGATCATCGACTTGGTGTTGCTGACCGCCTGAGGGACTGTCGTCCCGTCGTCCTGGATGTCCATCTCGATCTTGTAGCCGTTGACGCCACCCTTGGCGTTGATGTCGTCCGCGGCCAGGTTCAGAGCCTGGCTGACCGCGTGGCCGTAGAGGGCCGACTGTCCGGTCAGCGGAGCCGAATAGCCGACCTTTTTCGTGCCCTTGAAGCTCTGCGGCTGATTGCCTGATGATTGGCCGCCGCACGCGGCGACGAGGACCGTCGCTGCCAGGACGAGGGCCAGCCAGAAAGTTGGCCGGATGATGCGCGTAACCAAGTTCATACCTCCCCTTAGTTCGGTGGCACGCGATCTCAGAACCGCTTGCCTGCCGGTGCCCCCGTCAGACGACGATATGGTAGTTCGGAGTGGGCGACCGTGTTGACCTCGAGTTGGCCAGCCCACCGGCGGCTCGCGATTCTATACGGTGAGGATCGCCTTGCCGACCGTGTGGCGCGAAGCCACCGCTTCGAGAAGACTGACGGCGTCAGCCAGCGGCGCCCGCTGCCCGACGTAGGGGCGGATCTTTCCCTCCGCGTACAGCTCGAGGAGCGCCTCAGTGCACTCCGGGATAAGCTGCGCCGCTCGCTGGCGGTACAGACCCCAGTGCAGCCCCACAACGGCGTAGTTCTTGACCAGCACATGATTCGTGGCCACACTCGGAAAGCGGCCTGACGTGAATCCGACCACGACGATCCGACCCTCGAACGCCACGCATTTCGTCGATCGATCGAACACGTCACCGCCGACAGGGTCATAGATGACGTCCGCACCTCTGCCGTCGGTCGCCTGCTTGACCGCAGCGACGAAGTCCTCCTCGTTGTAGTTGACCGCGAGGTCAGCGCCCATCTCACGACAGATCTGGAGCTTCGCCTCCGAACCTGCAGTCGCGATGACGCGGGCCCCGGCGGCCTTGGCGAGCTGGATGGCCGCCGTGCCGACACCGCCCGCCCCGCCATGGACCAGCGCCACCTCGCCAGCTTGCAGGTGCGCCCGGCGGTGGAGTCCGAACCAGCCGGTCTGGTAGTTGATGAAAAACGCGGCCCCCTCGACGAACGACATCACGTCCGGAATCTTCACCACGGCGTCCGGGTCGGCGTGGGTGATCTCGGTGTAGCCGCCGCGCTGGAGCCCTTCTTGCGGGACAGCCGCGAGCACCCGATCGCCGGGACGAAGCCCGCTTCCGGGCGGCGCTGCTTCGACTTCACCCGCCACCTCGGCTCCGGGGACAAAGGGCAGATCGGGTTTCACCTGGTACGTGCCGCCGATCTGCAGGAGGTCGAAGAAGTTCACCGCCGCCGCGCGGACACGGATCCGGACCAGCCCGTCGGGCGGTGGGGACGCGTCAACAGTTTCGAATCTGAGCGTGTCGGGGGTCCCGAGCTCGCGGACGATCCAGGCCTTTGGCATCTCGGCGGATCGTACGCGTCAGGCCGCTGGGCGACCCAAGCCCCGTAACGGCCGTCCGCGTGGCGGGAATAGACTGGCGCGGATGGCCACCGTTCGACCCGCCGCGCCCGACGTCGAACAGCAGGACATAGACGAGGCGCGCGCTTTCAACGCACAGCTCGAAGCCCTCATCGCCACCCAGCCGGCCGTGCAGTCGGTCCCACCCGAGATCTCGCGCCGGGCGAGGCGGGAGGGGAAGGGCATCTTTCCCCCGCCGGTCTTCCTCGAGGAGGCGCGCGACATCGAGATCGCCGGCCGCGCCGGTGCGACCAGGGTCCGCGTCATCCGTCCCGAGCGCAAGCCCACCGGCATCTACCTGCACATCCACGGCGGCGGGTGGACCCTCGGCGGGCACGACCTGCAGGACGTCGCTCTGAAGCTCCTCGCCGACGAGACCGGTCTATGCGCCGCGAGCATCGATTACCGGCTCGCCCCTGAGCACCCGTATCCCGCCGGCCCCGACGACTGCGAGGACGTGGTGCTTCATCTCCTCGAGCACGGACCACAGCTGCTGGAGGCCCCCGCACGATTTGCCATCGGCGGCGAGTCCGCTGGAGCGCATCTCTCGGTCGTCACCCTGCTGAGGCTCCGCGATCGGCACGGAATCAAGAATCGAATCTCCGCGGCCAATCTCGTTTACGGCGCGTACGACCTGAGCGGCACGCCGAGCCAGATGCTGTGGGGCGAGCGAAACCTGGTCCTGTCGACGCCCATCATCAAGTGGTTCGGCGACAACTTCCTTCCAGGCATCGCGGCGGACGAGCGGCGCGAGCCGGACATCTCACCGCTCTTCGCCCGCCTGAACGACATGCCGCCGGCACTTTTCACGGTCGGCACGCTCGATCCGCTGATCGACGACACGCTCTTCATGGCGGAGCGCTGGCGGACGGCGGGAAATCGAGCTGAAGTCGTGATCTTTCCTGAGGGCGTGCACGGTTTCAACCAGTACCCGACCGCAGTGGCGCGCAAGGCGAACGCCCGGCAGTTCGAGTTCTTGCGGAACGGATTTTCCTGACCGACCTGGGCGCGGTGCGCGCTTTGACCTTCGACGTTTTCGGCACCACCGTGGACTGGCGCTCCGGAGTGGCGGCCGAAGCACGACGGATCGGCCATCTGGCCGGCATCGAAGGCGACTGGGAGCGGCTGGCCGACGCATGGCGCGCCCTCTACGCACCTTCGATGGACAGGGTGCGCCGCGGTGAGCTGCCGTGGACAAACTTCGACCGCCTGCACCGCATGTCCCTCGACGAGGTGCTGACAGATCTTGGGCTCGAAGGCTTCAACTCTTCCCAACGTCACGAGCTGACTCGCGCTTGGGAGCGCCTTCCGCCATGGCCTGACGCTGTCCCAGGTCTTGATCAGCTTGGTGGACGCTACACCGTCGCGACGCTGTCGAACGGAAACCGTTCGCAGCAGGCCGCACTGGTGCAGTTCGCCGATCTGCCCTTCCGGAAGCTGATCTCTGCCGAGGACTTCCGCCACTACAAACCCGATCCAGAGGTCTACCAGGGCGCGGCTTCGGTCCTCGGCCTGGAGCCGCGCGAGGTCATGATGGTCGCCGCGCACAAAGGGGACCTGCGCGCCGCGCAGGCCGCCGGCTTGCGGGCGGCGTTCGTCGAACGGCCGCTCGAGAAAGGACCAGGTGGCGCGGCGGATCGCCGGCCCGACCCCGACGCCGACGTCGAGGCGACAGACTTCCTCGACCTCGCGGAGAAGCTGCGCTAGCCGGCGCCCCGGTCGAGCATCGCGACCAGGTTGCGCGCCGAGACAAGCCCGATAGGTTTTCCGGCCTTGTTCACGACAGGCAAATGTCTCACGCCCAGTCGCATCATCTTGACCGCCACCAACGCCACCTCTTCGTCGGCGTCCACCGTGACCGGATCGGCCGTCATGACGACGTCCGCTCGGACCTGACTGAGGTCGATGCCGTCCGCGATGGCTCGCACGAGATCCCTCTCGGTGATGATGCCAACCAGGCGACCTTCCGACATCACAGCGACCGAGTCCGAATCCTCGGCATTCATCCGGCGCGCCACCTCAGCGACGGATTCTTGTGGATCCACTGACAGCAGGCGCCCAGGCGGCAGCTCCCTGACTTTCACCTTTCATTTCACCTCGTACTTGATCGGAACCATCCGCTGCGAGCTCTTCGGCGGCCGGGTGTAGCTTCGTTTTTGACGCGGGGGAAGCTTGATGTCCTCGTGCGGCACTTCCTCATGCGGGATCAGGCGGAGGAAGTGACTGATCAGGTTGAGATGCGCGGCACGCTTGTTGTCCGTCTCGACGACGTGCCAGGGAGCTTCTTTGATGTCGCAGTACGCAAACATCTGGTCCTTCGCCTCTGAGTAGTCGACCCATCTCGCGCGCGCTTGCAGGTCCATCGGGCTCAACTTCCACCGTTTGCTCGGATCGTTGATCCGCGCCCGGAAGCGCCGCTCCTGCTCCTCGTCGCTGACCGAGAGCCAGTACTTGACCAGGATGATCCCTGACCGGACCAGCATCCGCTCGAATTGAGGGCAGGTCCTCATGAACTCTTCGTATTCCTCATCCGTGCAAAAGCCCATGACATGTTCGACGCCCGCGCGGTTGTACCAGCTACGGTCGAACAGGACCATCTCGCCCGCCGATGGAAGATGCGCGATGTAACGCTGGAAGTACCACTGTGTCCTCTCCCGTTCGGTGGGGGCCGGCAGCGCGACGACTCGAACGAACCTGGGGTTGAGCAGAGCGGTGAGGCGTTTGATGACCCCGCCTTTGCCGGCGGTGTCTCTGCCTTCGAAGATGGCCACGACGCGCAGGCCGCGGTACCGGACCCACTCTTCGAGCTGGACGAGCTCCACCTGGAGGCGGCGAAGCTCCCTGTCATAGTCTTGACGCGAAAGCACGCCCTTGCGGGGCTTTGGGTCGCCGTCTTTCTTGTGCTTCTGCCTCGCGGCCTGCCCCATCCGGCTGGAACAGTACTACTCGGCCGATGGCCTGGCCCGACCGACCCTATAGTCCGTCGACATGTCGACTCGGGCGGGCGCATCGGGGTGGGTCACACTGCTCGTCCTCTTCGAGATCGCATCGATCATCGAGGCATTCACCGTGTCCCATGTCTTCCGGTTCATGCCCCTGTACCTGGCGACGGTGCACGTGCCGCCATCCGAGGTTCCGACCTGGACCGGGTATCTGAATGCCGCGTTTTTCCTGTTTGGCCTACCGCTGGTTCCCTTCTGGGGAGTCTGGGCCGAGCGCTACGGACGCATCCCGATCATCGCCCGCAGCGCGATCGTCGAGATGGTGGTCTTCGCGGTGCTGTGGCTTGCGCAGAACCGCTGGCAGGCAGCCTTCGCGATGCTGCTGGTCGGCTTCCAGCTCGGCAACACCGGCGTGATGCTGACCGCGCTCCGCGCGGTAACTCCGCGGCAGCGCGTCGGGTTCGCGATCTCCATCTTTGGCGTCGCCCCGTCGCTCGGTTTCGCCATCGGGCCGGCGGCCGGGGGCTGGCTCGTCGACCACGGAGTCCTGAACCTCCACACGTTGTTCGCCCTCGACGCCGCGATGTCGCTGGCCGCCGGGATCGTCCTCGTGGCGTTCGCTCGGGAAGGCCCACGCCCGGCCGCGCCGCCTGGCACGGCGACTCAGCTCGCGCTCGGCGCCCTTCGCCAGGCGCTGACCGGACGCGTCACCCTCGTCGTGTTCGGCGTCTTCGGCCTCGCGTACTTTGCGCAGCAGATCGCCAACCCGTTCCTGCCGCTGCTGGTCGTGAGAATCGTCGGCGGAACGTCCGGCGCCGCCGGCCAGATCGGCATCGTGTTCGGCGCCTCCGCTCTACTGGGAGCGCTCCTGTCGCCGCTGGCGGGAGCCGCCGGCGACCGCCACGGCTTCCGTCCTCTTTTTGCAGGAGCGTGCGTCCTTGCCGCGGCGAGCCTGGCCGAGCTGGCCCTGGCGCCGAACCTGGTCCTGCTCACGGTGGGCGCGGTCTTCCTCGGCGCCGCGAGCGCGACCGCAATCTCGATGGTGTTCGCACTCCTTGCCACCGCCGTGCCGGAAGAGCGCCGCGCCACGACGCTCAACCTGATCCTGCTGCCCATCTATCTGTCTTCCATTGCCGGCGGCATCGTCGGCGCGATCCTGGTCCGCAGCGGGCTCGACACCGTCCTGTGGACCGGAACGGCGATCTCACTTGTGGCCGCCCTTCTCACCACGAGGCTGCCCTCGATCGAAAAGGTGATGCCGGCCTAGCCGAGCACCTCACGAAGCTTGGCCGCGAACTCCTTCGGCCGGCCGGAGAACCCGCCGTGGTCTCCCGGAAACGCAGTCGCCTCGACCCCGAGGCTCTTCGCGAGGCCCAGTCCGCCCTCGTGGGCCAGCTGGCCTCTCGATTCCTCACCGACGGCCGGGACGATCCGGCACGAGCACGCCTTCAGGGCGACGATGTCGGGTTCGTATCGGGCGAGGTTGCGGATGTAGCGGCCGAAGAAGAACTCCATGTTCTTCTGCATCAGCGCCATGGCTTCGAGCTGCTCCGGAGTCGGATCGCCCTCGGACGTCGGAGGCGGTCCACCCTGGATGCCGACGAGGGCCATGAACTTGGCCGCGGCCGCCCACACTCCCTCGCTCGCGCACGTGTCGCAGACATCCTCCATGCGAGCGCGCACCTCCGCGCTGTTGGGCAGGAAAGAGGGAGTCGGAGGCTCGTGCGCGATCACAGTGCGCACCTGCTCCGGGTGGCGCTTGACGAGCTCGAGCGAGATCGTCGCGCCGCCGCTGCTCGCGAAGATGTCCGCCTTCTGGTCCGTCAGCCTGGCCAGCAGGCGATGCACGTCGTCAGCGAAGATCTCGACCATGCGCGAGTCGTCGAGCGGCTCGGTCAGCTTGCTGTGCGAGAGGCCGCGCGGGTCGTAGGTGACGACTGTGTATTTCGAGGCAAGGTCGTCTTCGACCTGGCGGAAAGTCGTGGCGTCAGCTGGTCCGCCGGGCATGAGCAGCAGCACGGGACCGGCTCCGCGCACCTCGTAGTACAGGCTCGCGCCCGGGACCTCCAGGGTCGCCGTCTTCATCGTCGATGTGGCCGCCATGGTTTGAACCTCCCAGCAGTGTGTTTACCTGTTCTGACTGCGCCTCAAGAGAAAACTAATCGCCCGGACCGTTTACGGGCTCAGGCGACAGCCGCGGCCAACGGCACTCGTCTCTGGTCCGACGCCAGCCGGCTGTCGACCGCCGCCGTGCCCGCGGCTGCGAGCAAACAGGTCGCCATGCAGGCCAGCGGAAGGCCCAGCGGGAACACGCCCAACACGAGGCCGCCCAGCGACGGTCCGAGCAGGAAGCCTGACTGCCATGCGAGGCCGGTCGCACCCAGGTATCGCCCCCGTAGGTGGTCTGGTGCCAGCGCCGCAGCGGTTGGCACCATGATCGCGCTGTACAGGCACTCCCCAACCGCGTATCCGACCACGGCCAACCCGATCGCGAGGGCGGCAACGTTGCCGGTGAGCCTCACTCCGGCGGCGAAGCAGATCACCCAGCAGGCGACCCACGTCAACGCGGCGATCCTCAGCACGAGCATTCGGTTGCGGCCACGCGTCAGGCGAGTCAGCGGCATCTGCGCGGCGACGATGGTCAGCGTGTTGGCGGCGTAGATCGCGCCGATGGCGTACTCACTCACATGAGCCTGGCCCTTTGCATAGGCGGGCAGCAGCACCAGCATCGGCGCTATCCCGGCAGTCACCATGAGGATGTTGACGCCCACGAGCCGGACGAACGCCCGGTCACGCAGCACGCGCGCATAGCTGCCTTCATTCGCGGGACGCCTGGTGACTCGTCCGGACGGCAGGAGTAGCAGGAGCGCTGCAAAGGTCAGGAAGGTGATCGCATCCAGCTCCAGCAGCGCGAGGTAGCCGCTGAGCCCGCGCGCGGCCAGGACTCCGCCGATCGTCGCTCCCAGTCCCAGGCCTACGACAGCGGTGACGCGGTTCTGCGCGTATGCCGCCTGACGGTTCTGTGCGGGGACCATGGAGGCGATCAGGTTTTGCGAGCTGGGGCCGTATGCGCCGGTCCCGATGCCGACGAGCAGCCCGACTCCGAACGCCTGCCAGGCGGCGGTGACCTGCGTGTAGAGGAGATACGCGATCGCGTTGCAGACCATGGCCGCGACCAGCGTGTTGCGAGAACCAAGCCGGTCGCTGAGCGAGCCGGCCAGGAGCCCGGACGTCACGGCGGTGATGCCGCCGAGGGCGATTGCCGACCCGGCAAGGGCGAGCGGAAGGCCACGCTCGTAGTGGAGGTAGATGACGAGGAACGGCGCCACCATGCCGTTGCCCAGGAAGTTGATGAGAACGCCGAGCTGAAGGAGCCACACCTTGCGCGGAAGCCCTGGGTCGAAGATCCGACGCAGTCGAAGGATCATGATTGGTAACATACGTTACATGCAACCTATGTTGCAATGATGTCCGGGACGACGCATTTTCGGTAACATGGCAACCGACGCAGAGGGGAGTAGCTCCCTCGCCGACCCCGTCAGGACGGTGGCAACACCCGGGGCGGCGGCGGACCACTGTCCGCGGCAAGACCTCTAGTCGAATCAACGATCTGGAGGTCCTCATGGGCAAATCGATTTTGGTGGCCATCCTGCTGATCGCGCTTACCGACGTGGCGCTTCAGCTCGACAACGCGCTTGCGATCTCGTCAGTGGCGTCGGGCGTGCCGCCGGGCCAGCGGCTGGTCGTGCTTGCGGTCGGAGTCCTGCTCGCAGCATGCTGCCTGTTCCTGTTCACGCTCATCGGCGCCAACCTGGTGGATCGGATCACCTGGCTGAAGCCGGTCGCCGGCGTGGCCCTGGTCATCATCGGCGGTCAGCTCATCCTGGACTGGATCCGGCAGTGAGCCCGAGGTTCGGGCTCCTGGCGCCGATTGACTTTGCCTCGAGTGCCGCCCAGCATGTGCGCAGCCCCGAGGGGTCGGTGACGGTGAAGGCCCCGTTGCTGAGGTGTGCCCGATCCTCTGAGTAAACGGAGGTCTGCCATGCCTCGTCCTCGTCTGCGCACCTACCTTGCGACGGCTGCGGGCATTCTTGCGGTCGGTGTCGCCGTAGGCTCGTGGACCGTACCGGCCCTTGCGGCGCGCGTGATGGACGTCTTCGTGACCAACTCGGCGGCGGATCCCGTACCGGTCGCGGGCGTCGTCAAAGCCGAGCAGGCCGGCACCTGGAACGTCGGGATCACAGGCACGCCGAATGTGAACGTGGTGGGAACCGTGACCGCTCGACGATCGGCCGCGACGGTCTGGACCCTCACCAAGACGTTTGCGTTGAACGATGACGTGAACAGCGGCGATCTGGCGGTGGGAGGTTTCACCGAGCTCGCGGTCGACCTGAACATCCAGGACCAGCGCCTCGTGGGCCCAAGCTGCTGCGGGCCGTGTCCGACATCGACCAAGTCCCTGGTCGTCAGTCGCAAGGGAGCCGACGGTCGCCTATACCAGATCGACCGCGTCGATGGCCTGACTCAGTTCACGAACACCTCGCATTCCCTCGGCGTCGGCGCTTCGGTCAACGTCTCCTTTGGAGCGACCATCCAGGTCGACGTTCTGCAGCACAGTCCGGCTGGATTGTTCTGCGGCGCTCCTTGGAGCATCTCGGTGATCGGAAAGTAAGCAACCTGCGAGGGGTGTCTTCGCCGGCGCCCCTCGCCCAATCCAGGCGGCTCGGCGACAACTCAGGACGGAGTGCGGAAGCGATCTCCCAGCATGGGGCCGAAGACGGCGGACAGGGTGGGCACTGGATGGGCCTTGTCGGTGTAGGTGTAGATCCGCTCGGCGCCGTCGGTCGTCTTGATGACGAACCGCCGCATTTTCAGCAGACCCTTCTCGACGCGGACCTCGGCAATCGAGGCAAGAGGTATCGCTTCGGCAGCCTCCAATCCGGACGCCAGGTCGGCGGCGTGCTCCGCGGTGGCGCCGACCTGGTCAGCGGCCTCGTCGCGGCTGGTGATCCGGCCGGCGACCTGGATGCCACGCGCCAGGCCGCCGGCCGCGCCCAAGACGCCCAGTGCGCGGCCGCCCTTGTCCATCTCAGTCCCCAAACCCCCGAGCGCCACCTCGACCAGGCCATCGCCGAAGACGTAGACGGCGAAGGACCCGTGGCTGCCTTTCCGCGGCATGCCCTTGAACTTATAGACGTACAAAGCTAGGAGACCAGGACCTCGACAAGCCCGGCGTCGATGGGGACCATCTGGTTCAAGGGGTCGCGCTTCGCGGCGGCGTTGACGAAATCGATCACTTCCTCGATCTCGGCTCGCATCCCGTCGACGTCCTCGCCCTCCGCCTCGATCTCGATGACGGAGAACTGGTCTGGCTCACCCTTGCGATAGGCGTTCCAGTGGAAGCGCCAATCCTTGCGGTGCGTGAGCGTCAGGGCGACGAAAACCGCCCCCCAGGTGGCCTCCTGGTCGGTGGGTATCTCGTTGATCTTCGCCCGCATCGTCACGACCAATTCTGCGCCAACTCCGGGCGCGTGCGGGAGCACACTATGGCGCATGCAGGCCGCCCGGCTTCTCGCGACGCAGCTCAACGCGCTCAACTTCCATCTCCACGAGGTGGCCGCATCGATGGAACCCGACGATTGGCTGCGCCGCGCGGTCCCCGGTACCAACCTTCCCGCGTTCACCTTCTGGCACGTTCCGCGGACGATCGACTCGACCGTCAACATGGGAATCAGGGGTGTGCCCGAGCTGATCGAATCGGAGCCGTGGGTCGCGAAGCCGTGGGCCCGTCCGGAAGGGGGAACCGGCTACTCCGCCGAGGAAGCGGACCGGCTGGCTGCTGAGGTCGACCCCGAGGAGGTCGGCGCGTACGCCGACGCGGTCAGGTCAAACGTCAGCCAGTGGCTCAAGACCGTCACGGACGAGGAGCTCGAGGCGCCGAACAGGCTGAAGGAGCACGCGGCAGCGGCCAGGGCATATGAGCGCCCAGAGGTGCAGGAATCGATCGCGCCGCTCGCCGGCCAGCCGGTCTGGATCGTCGTGAGCATCGCCTGTTACGCGCACGGCTGGGCGCACCTCGAGGAGATCAAGCTCCTCGCCGCGGCGGGTCGCAGATAGAGATGTTCGAGCTGGAGGTCGACGCGCAGGCTCGCTCGTGGCTCGATTCGCATCCTGCCGTGGCGTACGTGATCGCCTACGACGTGCACCGGTGCTGCGGCGGTGGCAAGATCTGCCAGGTCCACGTCCGTGCGCTCTCGCGACGCGAGACGACCGACGGCCACGTTGCCGCGACGCTTGCGGATGGCACTCTTTTCCTGATCGATCGGCGCGCCGCGGCCCGACTCCCCTCGCGCTTTGGCCTCACCGTACGCGGCCTCGGCCGCATGAAGCACCTCGACCTCCGCCTCGACGGCGATGAGTGGGGCGAGCTTCTCTACACCTGACTCGACGCGAGAGACGACTCCTAGCCGATGACCTGGGCCGACAACAACGACTTCAGCTGGGCGGGGCTGATGTTGCCGCCGCTGCAGATGAGAGCCACCCGGTGACCTCGCAGCGAACCCTTCAGCTTGAGAGCCGCCGCCATCGCGGCCGCGCCCGCGGCCTCGACCAGCGTCCGGGTTTTTTCGATCATCACCGCGGTCGCAGCATCGATCTCGTCGTCGGAAACGAGGACGAAGTCGTCCAGCAGTCTGCGCATGATCCGCTGCGGCAGCTCGAAGGGCGCCGCCGTGGAGAGGCCCTCAGCGCGCGTGCGGTTCGGTGACTCGCGCAGCTCGCCGCTCTTCCACGAGAGGTAGGCGGACTGCGCCCCCTCCGACTGCACGCCGATGACTCGGATCTCCGGGTTGATTGCCTTCGCCGCGATGCACGCGCCCGCCACTCCCGACCCGCCGCCGACGGGCACGATGACGGTGTCGACCTGCGGCTCTTCCTCGAGCACCTCGAGCGTGTGCGTTCCCACGCCCGCGATGAGCAGTGGCTCGTCGCCGGAATGGATGTAACGGTAGCCGTGCTCTCGCGCGAGCTTCTCGGCGTGGCGCCGCGAGTCGTCGTAGCGCTCGCCCTCCAGGATCACCTCGGCGCCGAGGTCCTGCATCGCTTCGACCTTGACCGGGTTGGCCGCCGCCGGAGCGCAGATGATGGCGCTCACTCCGAAAAGGCGCGCCGCGTATGCCACCGACTGGCCGTGGTTCCCGGTCGAGGCCGCGATCACTCCGCGTCCGCGTTCGTCAGGGCTCAACCGGCTGACCAGGTTGATCCCGCCCCTCACCTTGAACGCGCCGGTGGGGTTTTGATTCTCGTGCTTGACGTAGACCTCGGTTCCGACCAGCCGGTCGAGTGCCGGGTAGCGGCGCAGCGGCGTCGGCTGGAGGTAAGGCCGGATCTGCCTCGCCGCGTCGAGCACGTCGGTAAGGGCCGGTTCTTTCGGCTCGGGCATCGTTGAAAGATTAGGCTTGCGCCGATGCCTGTCGCCGACGTGCGCGGACAGCGGCTCCACTACGAGGACTCGGGTGGTGGGGGAGTCCCGCTCGTCCTGTCGCACGGCTTCCTGATGGACAGCGAGATGTTCGAGCCGCAGGTCGCGGCCCTGGCACCTCGCCAACGCGTCATCACATGGGATCAGCGAGGACACGGCCGCACGGTCTCGACCGCCGACCCGTTCACGTACTGGGACTCGGCCGACGACCTGGCGGCGCTCCTCGACGGCATGGGCGTCGAGCGCGCGGTCGTCGGTGGGATGAGCCAGGGCGGCTTCGTCAGCCTCAGGTTTGCGCTCCGCCATCCCGAGCGGACGGTCGGGCTGGTCCTGATCGACACCCAGGCGGGGACCGAAGACCAGGAGAAGGCTCTCCAGTACGACCTCATGCATGACGTCTGGGTCGGCTCCGGGCCGAACGACCAGCTCGTCGCCATGGTCGTGGCGATCATCATCGGCAACGAGCGACCTGAGTCGGCGGCCTGGATCGACCGGTGGAAGGCCCGCGACCCGGCGACGCTCACGTACATCTACCGCACCCTGATGGACCGGGACGACATCACCGGGCGCCTGGGCGAGATCAAGGCGCCTGCGACGGTCATCCACGGGTCGGACGACGTGGCCATCGACGTGTCGCTTGCCGAAGACCTGTGCACCCGGCTGGAGGGCTGCCACGGTTTGGTCCGCATCGAGGGCGCGGGCCACGCCAGCAACCTGACCCACCCCGAGCCGGTGAACCGGGCGATCGAGGCCTTTCTGGCTTCCCTCAGGCAAAAGGAACTCGTCTAAGCCGGATCGAAATCCGAGCGGGGCCGCGCAACATAGCGCTCCTATGCGCAAGGTCGTCGCCGGGACGCTCCTGGTCGTGGCCGTCGCCTTCGCCGCGGCGGGGTGCGGGTTCGACACCAGCACGACGTTCAACGCCGACGGGTCGGTCACGGTCGGCCTCAAATTCCTCTTCCCCAAGTCGTTGATGAAGAGCTCGACGGGCACGACCGTGTCGGGATTGAGCCCGTCGGACATCGCCAACGCCAACGCCCAGGTCCAGAAGAAGTACCCCGGGGGCAAGGTCACCGCCATCACCGAGGGCGATGAGACCGGGGCACTCATCACGGTCCCCTTCAAGACCGAGAAGGACGCGTTTGCGTTCCTCACGGCCCCGACCACCCTGAGTCCGTCGGGAGCGGCCTCGGGGACAGGGGCGGGCATCAACCTGGCGAACACCGGCGGTTTGTTCAGCTCGGCCACGCACACCACCACCGGCCAGACCGACACCTACACCTTCACGACGTCGCCCACCCCAATGCCGTCACCGTCGCCTGGCCAGCAGCAGGTCATCACCGACCAGGACATCGCGTCGATCTTTGTGATCACGTTCACACTGACCGTCCCGCATGTGATCACCTCCGCACCCGGAGCGCTCTTCACGCTCGACCGCAAGACCGCCATCTGGAAGCTGTCCTGGACCAAAGCACAGACGTTCACGGCGACGACAGGATCCGACGCCGGGCTGGTCGCCAGCGTTTCGCCCCTGCAGGACTCGCGCCTCGTGATCGCGGTCGGCTTCGTCGCGATCGCGGTCGGCTTCCTGCTCGGGATCTTGCTGACATGGCGGACTCTGCGGCGCCCCGCGCTGCAGCCGGCGGCGCAGATGCCCATGGCGCCGGTCGCCCCCGCGCCACCCGCAGTCGACGCGCCAACCGCCTGGCCCGGACCGCCGCCCGAGGCGCCGCCGCCCACCAAGATCAGCTGAGTCCGCCGACAATTAAGGTGTGCCCGCAAACGACCTGAAGGTCGGCGTCTTCGTGCCCCAGGGCTGGCGGATGGACCTGGCGGACGTGCCCGACGCGGTCGAGAAGTACGAGACGATGAGCCGCTGCGCCCGCGAGGCGGAGCAGGCAGGGTTCGACGCGGTGTGGCTCTACGACCACTTCCACACCGTGCCGGCGCCCCAGCTCGAGTCGGTCTTCGAGTGCTGGACGTCGATGGCCGCGCTGGCGCGTGACACCAGGACGATCCGTCTGGGGCAGATGGTGACCTGCAACGGCTACCGGCCGCCCTCGCTTCTCGCGAAGATGGCGAGCTGCATCGACGTGATCAGCAACGGCCGGCTGATCCTCGGCATCGGAGCCGGCTGGTACCAGCACGAGTACGAGGCGTACGGATACGAATATCCCGACACGCCCGAGCGACTGCGGATGCTGCGCGAATCTCTCCAGATCATCAAGGCGATGTGGGCCGAAGAGCAGGCGAGCTTTGCGGGCCGCTACTACAGGATCGCCGGCGCCATCAACGAGCCCAAGCCGGTGCAGAAGCCTCACCCGCCGATCTGGGTCGGCGGCGGAGGCGAGAAGGTGACCCTGAAGCTCGTCGCGCAGTATGGCGACGCGTGCAACTTCAACGCGGACGTGGAGACGGTACGGCACAAGCTCGAGGTGCTGCGCGAACACTGCCAGACGGTTGGTCGTGACTACGACTCGGTCCTGAAGACGCTCGAGTTCTACACGATCCTTGGCGACCGCCGCGAGATCGACCGCGTGGTGGCGGACACGGCGCGGCGCACCGGCATGGACGAGTCGTTCGTGCGCACCTGGCATCCCCTTCACGGCGACGCCGACCGGATCGCCGAGCTCATGCGCGGCTATGCCGAGGTCGGCATCCAGTACTTCATCGTCAACCTGCCCAACGCGTTCGAGGGCGGAGTCATCACGCGGTTCGCCGAGGAAGTCTTTCCGCGGGTTGGATTCCAGGCGTCTGACGTCCGGCCCTGACCTAACATGCCGCCTGTGCGGCGGTTCGAGCTCGTCGGCGACGGCCACAGCAAGTTCTGGGAGATCAGCCAGACCGGGTCGGAGGTAACGGTCCACTTCGGCCGCATCGGCACCGAGGGACAGACGCAGGCCAGAGACGTGGGGTCGTGGGAGGAGGCGGCGGAGCGCGTGCGAAAGCTCGTCGCCGAGAAGCTGCGAGAGGGCTACGTCGAGGTGGAAGGCTCAGGGCCGAGACCCTCGGACCTGCCCGGCTTCCGCCGGCCGCCGGCGCTGCCGCCACTCGAGCTTCCGCTCCTGCCCGAGGACGGCCCCCTGACGCTCGGCGGCGTGAAGCTCCCCAACGGGCGCCGGCTGAAGGGAGATCCGCACTTCAAGCCGATGGGGGTCGAGCCGGTCGAGCAGCCGGTCATCTGGGCCACGGAGTCGACGGTCAGAAACGCGGGGCGCGCCCTGTATGAGCTTCGACAGGCCGCGGCGGCGGTCAACCTGGTGCCCGTCCTCTTGAGCGGCCTGGACAGCGAGCCGAACCGCCCGTGGGACCCAGCCGAGTTCTGCCCGACGGATCCCCGTCGCGCCATCTTGTTTGACGTCGCCGCGGAGCTGGCGAACTCCTGGACGGCAAACCTCGCGGAGGGGGATGACGAGGCGTTGGCGGTGGTGCGGCCTTTCGGCCGCCAGTTCCCGGGCATGGCGGCGGCGCCGAGCGACCTGCGCCGGATCAGCGACGACCGAGACATCCTCGACAAGATTCGGGACCGCAGGCTCGCCCTCGTGGCCGCCGACCGGCCGGCGGACGTCGTCGCCGCGATCGGCTGGACCGGCGCGGTCAACGCCCACGAGGACCCGGCCTTGCTCTCGGCGGTGCTGCGGTCATGGGAGGTCCGGTGGAAGGCTCGCGTCGTCGCGATGGGCTTCGCCACCCTGACTCTGACCGTCGGCAACCCGCCGCGGGACGAGAAGGCCGCCCTGGCGGTCGCGGCCGAGCACTTCGCCCTGTGCCCTGACAACATCTGGCAGGGGTCGCTCGACACGATGACGGCGTACGCCGCGCACCTTCGCGACAACCGAATGTGGGAGTTCTGGTGGGATTAGAGAGTCCACGAGCGGCTGGCAACTCCCGCTCTCGTATGAGACCGGAATGCTGTATACAAGGCAGCAACGTCGGCGTCGGCCGGTTTGGGGAGGATTCGCGATGAAGCATCGGTTTGCTGCGCCCGCAACGGCGGGGGCGCTTGCACTTCTGGTCGGGGCGTGTGGCGGAAGCAATACGCCCAGCTCAGGCTCCACGATCACCTTTGCGGCGCCCGTCTCCCAGACCGGCGCCTTCGGCCAGGCCGAGGGGCTCTACACGCTCCAGGGCTACAAGTTCTGCGTCGAAACCCTGAACTCGAAGGGTGGCATCAGCTTCGGCGGCCAGTCGCACCAGGTCAGCCTGGTGACGCAGGACGACCAGAGCGTTGCCGCGACCTCGGCTCAGATCGTCGACCAGTTCAACGACCAGGGCCGGAAGCTAATTCTCAGCCCCTACGGGTCGGCGGGCACCACTGCCGTCGCGCCCGTCGTCGAGCGCAACGGCCAGGTGATGGTCGACGCCAACGGCGCCGACACGGCGATCTTCAGCCATGGCTACAAGAACACGTTCGCGGTGCTTTCGCCCAGCAGCTCGTACGTCACGGCGATCATCGACGCGCTGGCCGCGTTGAACCCGGCGCCGAAGACAGTCGCCATCATCGCGGCGAACGACGGGTTCAGCCAGCACGCCGCCCAGACGGGCGTCAGCGAGGCGCAGGCCAAGGGAATGACGGTCTTGCCGTCGGCGACTGCCTATACGGGCTCGACCAAAGTCGGAGCGAACGTGACCGACGTGTCGAGCGCCCTGATCGCCATCAAGCCGACCAACCCCGACGTGATCATCATCTCGGCCCACCTCAACGAGGCGGTCGCCGCCATCAAGCAGGCCTCCGAGCTCGGCGCGAAGCCGAAATTGGGCTTCGCGGCCACTGTCGCGCCCCCGACACCCGCGTTCATCTCAGCGCTTGGCAAGTCGTCCGAAGGCGTGATCGGCAGCACGCAGTGGGTGCCCGAGATCGCGGCCTCGGACAACATCTTCGGCAACGCCCACCAGTTCCTGACCAACTTCACCAACAGGTTCGGTTGGTCGACGAACCAGTACCCGTACCAGGCGGCCGACGCGGCGGCCGGGTGTGAGGCGCTGGCTCTCGCGATCGAGAAGGCAGGTTCCGCCGACCCGGCGGCGGTCCGTACGGCGCTCGTCGGGCTCAAGGCCGACACGTTCTATGGCCACATCGAGTTCGACTCCACCGGCATGAACACAACCAAGCCGATGTACGTCGTGCAGGTCCAGCAGTCGGCGTTCGTGACCATCTACCCGAGCAACCTCGCCACCAAGCAAGCAGTCTGGCCCGCCGTCTCGTAGGTCCTCGCTGATGGCCCAGTTCTTGCAGGCGGCCGCCTACGGCGTCGTCCAGGGCGGCCTGCTTGCGCTCGTGGCCGTCGGCTTCTCCCTCGTGTGGGGCGTCATGAACGTGGTCAACTTCAGTCACGGCGCGCTCGCGGTGACGGGGGCGTACCTGGCCTGGTTTCTGAATGTGCACGTAGGCCTCGACCCGTTCCTCGCGATTCCGATCGTGGCCGTCGCCATGTTTGCTTTCGGTTACGTCATCCAGCGAGGCCTGATCAACCTCGTCATCAACGCACCGATCTTTCTCACCCTGCTCCTGACGTTCGGCCTGAGCCTGGTGATCCTGAACGGCCTTCAGCTCGTGTTCAAGTCAGACGACCGCACCATCGACACCTCGTACGCGTCGCAGAGCTTCGCGCTCGGCGCGGTGAATGTGCCGTACGGGAGGCTCGCCGCATGCGTCCTGGCGATCGTGATCACAGTCGGGCTGGCGCTGGTCATGAACCGCACTCGTCTGGGTCACGCGATCGGAGCCACGGGGATGGACCGCGGGGCGGCACGCCTGATGGGCATTCGCGCGCGTCATATCTACGCGGTGACGTTCGGTATCGCGGCGGCGCTGGCCGGCATCGCGGGAACCATGATTGCCACCGTCGGCTCGTTCAACCCGACGACAACCCCGGGACAGCTCACCCTCGACGCGTTTGTGATCTCAGTGTTGGGCGGGCTGGGAAACATGTACGGTGCGCTCGTCGGCGGCCTCGTGTTCGGCATCGCGGAGTCGATCGGCGGACTTCTTCTGACCGGAACGTGGGTGAACGCGATCGCGATGGCGGTGCTGATCGCGACCCTGATCATCCGGCCGACGGGCCTGATCGGAAAAGCCCAGTACAGCGGGCGCGTCGAGGTGTGAGCGCCGGGTCACTGGCCGCGATCCTCCAACCGCGTCGCCGCACCAGACGTGAGGTGCTGCGTGACTGGATCAGATCCCGCCGCCCGGCCAACTCCTGGCCGGCGCTGGTCGGCCTGGCGGGCTTTGCCGCCATGCTCGGCCTGCAGCAGCTCATCGAGCCGGGCACGCAGCGCCTGGTGACCGCGGTCTTCCTCTTTGTCGCCCTGGCTCAGGCGTGGAACCTGATCGGCGGCTACACCGGTTACGCCAGCTTCGGGCAAGTCGCCTTCTTCGGCCTCGGCGCCTACACCGTGGCGGTCCTGATGAACAACTACCACATCTCGTTCTGGCTCGCGATGCCGGTCGCGATCGTCGCAGGCGTCCTGTTCGCGGTGCTGATCGGCGTGCCGCTTTTGCGCCTGCGCGGCCACTACTTCGCGATCGCAACCTTGGGCGCGGCCGAGGGCCTCCGGGAGATCGTCAACAACGCGACGCCGATCACCGGCGGCGGCCTGGGCATCACGATCCCGACCTTCGGCGACCAGGTCCCGACGCCTTATTTCGGCAAGCCAGGCTTCTATCTCGCGTTTCTGATCCTCGCGGCCGCTTCGGTCGCGGCTTGTGCGCTTGTCGCGCGCAGCAGGTTCGGCTACGCGATGGTCGCCGTGCACGAGGACGAGGAGGCCGCCGGGGCGGTGGGCATCAACACGACCCTGGTCAAGGTCGTCGCCTTCGCGCTGTCGGGGGCCATCGTCGCCTGCGCCGGCGCTTTCTATGCGTTCCAGCAGATCGAGTTCTACCCGACCGACGTGTTCGACGCGAGCTTCACGGTCTTGATGGTGATCATGGTGATGATCGGCGGCAGCGGGTCGATCGCAGGTCCGCTCGTGGGCGCGGTCGGTCTCGAGCTGCTGTCCCAGTTTCTGCGCGTGAACCTGGGGACGTACAACCAGCTGATCTTCGGCGCGATCATCGTCCTTGTCGTCGTCTTCTTTCCGCAGGGCGTCGTCAACTACTTCCGCGAGGCCGTGAGGACGCGCCGCTTCTCGATCCTCGACAACGTGAGGCGGTACCGGCTGTGATCGCTCCGCAGGCGGAGTCCGCAACCCCAATCCTGGAAGTCCGCAATCTCTCGAAGCGCTTCGGTGGGCTCTGGGCCCTGCGCGACGTCAGCTTCTCGGTCGCCGAGGGCCAGATCCTCGGCGTGATCGGGCCCAATGGCGCGGGCAAGAGCACCCTGGTGAACCTCATCACGGGACTTTCACGGCCGACGAGCGGCCAGGTGCTGATCGACGGTCGAGACGTCACCGGTTTGCGGCCCTGGGCGATCGCCCACGACCATGTCGCGCGCACGTTCCAGATCGTCAAGCCCTTTCGTGGCCTCACGGTCCGCGAGAACGTGGCCATCGGCGCGATGCACGGCAACGAACGCGACCAGAGCGTGAGCGATTCCCTCGCCACGGCGGATGAGCTGCTCGTCCTGGTCGGCATCGCGCAGCACGCGAATGACGCGCCAAATCAGCTGAGCGTGGCGGACGCCCGGCGTCTCGAGCTGGCGAAGGCGCTGGCGACGCGGCCGCGCCTCCTGCTGATCGACGAGGTCATGGCGGGACTTCGCTACGCGGAGATCGAGGCGGCCGTGCAGCTGATCCACCGCCTCCGCGACAGCGGCATCACGATCGTCGCCATTGAGCACGTGATGAAGGCCATCGTCTCGGTCAGCGACCGGATCCTCGTTCTGCACCACGGATCGATCATCGCCAGCGGGGCGCCGCAGGACGTGCTCTCCGATCAGCGCGTGATCGAGGCCTACCTCGGCAACCGCTACGCGAAGCGCAGGTCGACGTGAGCCTGCTCGAGGTACGCGAGCTCAACGCGGGCTACGGCCGGGTGCAGGTCCTCTGGGACGTTACCGTCGCGGTCGAGGCCGGCCAGATCGTCGCCCTGGTCGGCGCGAACGGAGCCGGCAAGACGACCCTGCTCCGGGCGATCTCAGGCATGATCTCAACGCGCTCGGGGAGCATCAGCTTCAAAGGCGGCGAGATCGCCGGAACCTCGATCGAGGCGATCGTCGACCTGGGCATCGCGCACGTGCCGGAGGGTAGGCGGCTCTTCACGGGGCTGACGGTGCGCGAGAACCTGCTCCTCGGCGGCTGGCGGCGGAACAACCGGGACCTGCGGCGCGTCGTCGAGCTCTTTCCGGCGCTGGCGGACCGCCTGAACCAGACCGCGTCCACACTCTCCGGCGGCGAGCAGCAGATGTGCGCGATCGGGCGGGGTCTGATGGGCCGGCCGGACCTGCTGCTGATCGACGAGCTGTCGCTCGGCCTGGCACCGAAGACGGTGGACGAGATCGTCGCCAGGCTGCCCGAGATCGCCGCGGCCGGCACGGCGGTCCTTTTGGTGGAGCAGGACATCGACACGGCGCTGAGCGTGTCCCAATTCGCGTATGTGCTGGAAACGGGACGGGTGACGAAGTCGGGTTCGTCGGCGCAGCTGCTCGCCGATCCATCGATTCAGGAGGCGTACCTGGGCCTACCGGCGAGCTGACGAGATTACGCCTCGGTGTATCCAACGGGGCGTTTCAGAGTCGGGAATTACGCCTCGTTGGCGCCACTGGCGCGGAACGAAAATCGCGAAATCTTGCGCAGTTTTCGCCGCAAGTGGGTAAGTAGTTTTTAATCGCCCGCGGTTAGGGCGAACCTCGTTCAAGGGCAAGGATCGCGCCCTCGGAGGCAGTGCACCGATGAGTGTTCTGCTCGAGTCCCTCCTCCTTCTGTCGGCGCTTGCCGCCCTCGCGCTTTACGTCGTGGGCAGATCGATCGTCGTGATCGGCCCCGCCGAGGTCGGGCTCGTGATCAAGCGAGTCTCGAGGCGGCACAACACCACCGACACCCCCATTGCGTTCGCGGGCGAAGCCGGCTACCAGGCTGAGCTGCTGATGCCTGGTGTCCGCTTCAAGCTCTGGCCGACCTATTCCGTGATCAGGTACCCGTGGGTCCAGGTCCCGGCGGGCGAGATCGGCGTCGTGATCTCGCAGATCGGCGAGCCGCTGCCGACGGGCGCCAAGTCGGCCGTCTACCGGTCTGAGTTCGGCAACTTCACCCACCTGCACGCCTTCATCGAAGGCAAGGGCCAGAAGGGCGTCCAGCGTCCAGTGCTGCCTCCCGGCACGCTTGCGCCGATCCACCCGATCGCGTTCCTCGTCATCACCGCGACCAGGGCCTACGGCCGCCCGGTCGACCCGCGCATCCTGGCCCGCGGCCCGCTGTCGCCTGCCTCGTTCGGGCTGAACCCGGACCAGCTCCGTGTCACCGTGATCACGCCGGATGGCGCCCAGGACGTCGTGGGCGTCGTCACGACCCTGGAGGGTGAGCCGCTCGGCCCGGCCGACATGGCCGGCCGGATCGGCGGATTCAGCGACATCGCCGCCCTGGAAACGCAGGCGGGCATCACCGACTCGGAGCTCATCGAGGCACTTCTCGGCAAGAAGAACGAGCTCCACAACAACTACCAGGACTTCCAGGCGTTCCTGGACAAGGGCGGGCGCATCGGCTTGCAGCACGACCCGCTTCTGTATGGCGCCTACCTGCTGAACCCCTTCCTGGTCCGGGTCGAGCTGGCCCCGATGCTGGTGGTCAACCAGGGCGAGGTTGCCGTGGTCAAGGGCTATGTCGGCCTGCCCACGCTGGACACGTCCGGGCCCGAGTTCAAGTTCGGCTCGATCGTCCAGCCGGGCCACCGCGGCATCTGGCGCGAAGCGCTGCGCACCGGGAAGTACCCGCTGAACCCGCGCATCTACGCGGCCGAGAAGGTGCCGACGTTCATCCTCACCCTGAACTGGGCGGAGGCGAACTCGGTCGCCCACAACCTGGACGCGCAGCTGAGCCCGATCGAGGGCAAGAGCCGCGAGGGGTTCATCTTCAAGATCGACCTGCAAGTCCAGATCCACGTGCCCGACACCAAGGCGCCGAAGGTCATCTCGATGGTCGGCTCGATGCAGAACCTCGTCAACGAGGTGCTGCAGGCGGCGGTCGGCAACCACTTCCGGAACACGCTGCAAGCCCTCGAGGCCGTGCGCTTCATCGAGACGCGCGACCAGGTGCAGGCGGCGGCGCTGGAGGCGATCTCGCGCTACCTCGCGGCCTACGAGGTGGAGACGCGTGGGGTCTACATCCAGGACGTTACCTTCCCGGAGGAGCTCGTCAGCGTGCTCACGCGCCGCGAGATCGCCAACCAGGAAAAGGCGACGTTCGAGCAGCAGAAGGACGCGCAGACGGTGCGCGTCGACCTGGAGAAGGCGCGCGGCACCGCCGACATGCAGGCGGAGCTGGCCAAGGCCCAGGTGTCGGTCGACATCAACCGCGCCCGCGCCAACGCCCGCAAGGCGGAGGCGGAGGGCGAGGCGGCTTTCGTCCGGGTCACCGGCGAGGCGGAAGGCTCGCGGCGCCGGGCGATCGGCCTGGGCGATGCGGCCGCCGTGGAGGCGCTCGGCCTGGCCAAGGCCAAGGGCTACGAGGCCCAGGTGCAGAGCCTGGGGTCGACGCCGACGGCGGCGGTGGCGATCGCCAACGCGCTGTCTGAAGGCAAGCTCGACGTCGTGCCCGACGTGCTCGTGACGGGGGGCGGCGGGGCCCTGGAGGGGCTGGCCGCCACGCTCATGCGCAGCCTGAACGGGAATGGCCAGGGCAAGGCCGACAATGACAAGCCGGTCAAGGGAGGGCGGTGAAACCGCCCTCCTTAACCCATCACCTAACGAACATTCGGCAGAATTCGCGCTGAGAGATGGAGGGGAAGTGAGCCGCATCCTTGGGATCGGGCTGGCTGTGGTGCTGGGTGTCGGCGTGCTGGCCGCGATCGTGATCTCGTACGCCCAGACCCACAGCCCGGCCGCGACGCACACAGTCGCCGTGCGCGGGGTGATCGGTTCGGAGAAGCAGCCCTTCTTCCAGGACCCGGGCGTGATCGCCGAGTTCCACGCTCAGGGCTACGACGTCCAGGTCGACACTGCCGGCTCGCGCCAGATCGCGACCACGGTCGACCTGTCGAAGTACGACTTCGCCTTCCCGGCGGGCGAGCCGGCCGGGATCAAGATCGCCCAGGACCACCACGCGAGGGCGACCTACGTGCCCTTCTTCACCCCGATGGCGATCGCCTCGTTCAAGACCATCGCGGCCCTGCTCAAGACGGCCGGGGCAGTGACCACGGTCAACGGCGTCGACATGTTCGACGTAAAGGCCTTCCTCGCCCTGGTCGGCCAGAACAAACGCTGGACCGAAATCCCGAGCAACACGACGTACCCAGCGGGCACCAGCATCCTGATCACTTCGACCGACCCCGCGACGTCCAACTCCGCCGCGATGTACCTCTCGATCGCCTCGTACGTGGCCAACGGCAACAACGTCGTCCAGGACCAGGCCCAGGCGCAGGCCGTGCTGCCCGCGATCGCGCCGATCTTCACGCGCCAGGGGTTGACCCTTGCTTCCACCGAGGCGCCATTCCAGGACTACCTCTCGATCGGGATCGGCAAGGACCCGATGGTGATGATCTACGAAGCCCAGTTCCTGGCTCGCCAGGCGGCCAAGGACGGGTCCATCACCAGCGACCGCGAGCTGATGTATCCGAGCCCGACCGTCTTCTCCAAGCACACGCTGGTCCCCCTGAACACGAGGGGCGACGCGGTCGGCAGGCTGCTCGCGAACGACTCGAAGCTGCAGAGCCTCGCTGTCAAGTACGGGTTTCGCACGAGCGATCCGACGGCATTCAACAAGTACCTCACCGATCGGGGCGTCGCGCCTCCGCCCCAGCTCGTCAACGTCATCGACCCGCCGACCTACGACAACCTCGAGGCGCTGATCAACGGCATCGCCAAGCTGCAGAGCCAGGTAAAAGGAGGCTGACCCAATGTCCGACACGACTTCCGACAGCACCGCGCTGGCACTCGTCCCGCCCGCCGCGGTGCCCACGGTGACAGACGACCAGGCAGCTGCACAGGCGCAGCAGATCGACCCGGCGGCCAAAAAGCAGATCGACGCGACGGTCGCCGAGTACGTCAACACGCTGATGAGCGCGGACCCGCATTCGCCGACATTCGACCAGCAGCTGGACGCGGTCCACTCGCTCGGGGACGCGGACATTCGCGCATCGGCGGCGGTGTCCAACCGACTGCTCGACCGGCCCGCGGCCGCGATGTCGTCCGGTCCGTTCGACTCGAAGTCCCAGATCTCGACGAGCCTGGTCAAGCTGCGCCGCACGGTCGAAGACCTCGACCCCACGCAGCAGGGCCTGTTCGGCAAAAAGCACCTGTGGGGCACGCTGCCCTTCGGCAATACGCTGCGCGACTACTTCCACAAGTACGAGTCGTCGCAGAAAAACCTCGACGCGATCATCCAGTCGCTGTACTCCGGCCAGGACGAGCTCCAGAAAGACAACGCCTCGCTGGAGCAGGAGAAGGCCAACGTCTGGGCGATCAAGGGCCGGCTGGAGCAGTACATATACATGGCGGCCGCGCTCGACCAGCAGGTGAGCGCCAAGGTCGCTTCGGTCCAGGCCACCGACCCTGATCGCGCCAAAGAGCTGCAGACCGACGTCCTGTTCTACGTGCGTCAGAAGCGGCAAGACCTGCTGACCCAGCTCGCGGTCAACACGCAGGGCTACCTGGCGATGAACCTGGTCGAGCAGAACAACCGCGAGCTGATCAAGGGCGTCGACCGCGCGACCACGACGACGGTGTCGGCGCTGCGGACCGCGATCATCGTCGCCCAGGCGCTTGCCAACCAGAAGCTGGTACTGAACCAGATCAACGCCCTGAACACGACCACCAGCAACTTGATCGCGTCGACCTCCGAAATGCTGAAGCAGCAGTCCGGGCAGGTCTACCAGCAGGCGGCCGACTCGACTGTCAACCTCGAGAAGCTGCAAACGGCCTTCAACAACATCTACTCCTCGATCGACGCCATCGACACGTACAAGGTGCAGGCGCTCGACAACATGCAGCAGACCGTGGACGCGCTGACGGCCGAGATCACGAAGGCGCAGAGCTACCTGCAGCGGGCGCACGCAGGCCCACCCGCGGGCGACACGATGACAAGCGCGCTGACCGTACCGGCGGCGCAGAGCTGATGTTGCCACGGCCGCCGGTTCGTCGGATGGTCCGGACCAACCGGACTTCCCGCGAACGAAACCCCCGGATAGTCCGGACTCTCTGGGGGTGGGCGGTCGTTGCGCTACTCGGGATCGTTTCCGTTGCCGCGTGCACGAGCAGCCAACCGTCCGTCGACTCCGCGCACACGCTCACCGTGCTGGCCGGCTCGGAGCTCAAAGACCTGGTGCCATTGCTCCCTGACATCCAGAAGAACACCGGCTACCAGCTGGCCTTGAAGTACACGGGCTCGCTCGATGGCGCGCAAGCGATCGTCGACGGATCCGACAAGAGCGACATGGCCTGGTTCTCGACCGGCAACTACCTGACGCTGCTCCAGGGCAAGACCGGGCGCATCATCGCCCAGCAGCCGGTCATGCTCTCGCCGGTCGTCATCGGCGTGAAGCACAGCGTGGCGCAGAACCTGGGCTGGTCCGGGTCGACCTCGGTCACGTGGGCGGACATCGCCAACGCCGCCAGGGCCGGGCGGTTCCAATTCGGCATGACGAACCCCGCCGCGTCGAACAGCGGCTTCGTCGCCCTGGTCGGCGTGGCATCAGCATTCGCGGGCAACGGTGCGGCCCTCGATTCGGGCTCCATCAACCTGGCCAAGCTCAAGGACTTTTTCAGCGGCCAGGTGCTCACCGCCGGGAGCTCCGGCTTCCTGGCCGACTCCTACGTCCGCCAGCAGGACCGGATCGACGGGATGATCAACTACGAGTCGGTGCTGCTCGAGTACAACGCGAGCGGCAAGCTGCACGAGCAGCTGGACCTCATCTATCCGAAAGACGGAATCATCACGGCCAACTATCCCCTGATGCTGCTCAACCCGGCCAAGCGCGATGCCTATGACAAGGTCGTCGCGTACCTGCGGACCGCCGATGTGCAGCGAAGCATCATGACCACCACCCGCCGCCGGCCTTCCGTCCCGGACGTTCCGCTCGACTCGAGCTTCACGTCCCAGCTGCTGGTCGAGCTGCCGTTCCCGTCCAACCTCGGCGTGGTCGACAACCTGATCTTCGCCTACCTGGATCAGATCCGGCCGCCGGCTCACACCTTCTTCGTGATCGACATCAGCGGCTCGATGCAGGGCGATCGCCTGAACTCCGTGAAGGCGACGTTTGACAACCTGACCGGCGCGGACCAGACGATCACCGGCCGCTTCGCGCGATTCCGTGCGCGCGAGGAGATCACGATCATTCCGTTCAACGGCGCGGTCGTCGACGACAGGACGTTCACGATCAACGACGTCAGCGCGAACAGCCCCGACCTCGCGGCGGTCCGCCAGTACGTGGACAACCTGCAGGCGAATGACGGCACGGCGATCTATGACTCGATGATTCGTGCCTACCAGGACGCGGCCAGGGCGAAGAGGGCGGACCCGAACCGCTTCTATTCGGTCGTATTGATGACGGACGGCGAGAACAACACGGGCAACAACGCGCAGGGCTTCCAGAGGTACTACAACAGTCAGCCCGACGAGGTGAAGGCAATCCCGGCGTTCGCCATCATCTTCGGCGAGGCAAGCCCTCAGGACCTGACCAACATAGCTAACCTGACCGGTGGTCAGGTGTTCGACAGCAGGAACGCATCACTGCCGTCGGTTTTCAAGGTGATCCGTGGCTATCAGTGATCCCGGGAGGATCGAGGTAAACCCGGTCCTCCGATACCTCTACAGCGGCAAGAACATCGTCGGCAGCACGCTCGCCCTGTTCGGCCTGCTCCTCTTCTTCATGGGCGTGATCACCAGCCTTTTCTGGCCGTTCGTGGTGGTGGGGATGTACGGCATCGGGGCGCTGCTGGCTCCTGGCCCGCCCAGGGTCGCGCTCTCGGGCACGTCCTTCGACCCGGACAGCATCCGGCATTCGTTGCAGCGCCAGCTGAGCATCGCGAACGGCAAGCTGTCCCCGGCGCTCGAGGCGAAGCTGCAGGACATCGCGGACACGATCATGGGCATCCTGCCGCACTACGCGGACTTCCCGCCAGGCTCACCTGACCTGTTCGTGGTCGGCAGGACCGCGACCGATTACCTGCCGTCTGCGCTGCAGGCGTACCTGAACCTGCCGCGCGCTTACGCCTCGCTGCACAAGATGCCGAATGGCAAGACGGCCGACCAGGTGCTGGACGACCAGCTCACCTTGCTCGCCTCGAAGATGGACGAGGTCGAGGACGCGGTGCACAAGAAGGACTCCGACGCGCTGCTCGCGAACGGCCGCTTCCTCGAAGAGAAGTTCGGCGCCTCGCCGCTGGCCCTTCCCCAGGCGGGAGCCGCCGGCTAGCTTCCGCGATCCAAAACCCGGTCCGCGCAAGTAAGCTGCGCACGCCCGGTTGGTCACAACACATCGATGAAGCTTTCTCGGCGGGCCAGGACGCTCTTTGGCGTGGTCGCGGCACTCGCGATCGGAGGCGCACTCGCAGTCCAGGTCATGGCGGCGCCCACCGGATGGCTCGCGGTTGACGGCCTGATCCGCTTCAATCCGGGCGGCGGAGGCACGTACGACTGGGCCAACTCTGGCCTGGCGGGGCCGACCGGCTGTCCCGCCGGGGCGATCGACGTCGGTGGGACGGGCGGTCTGTTCAACTGCGGGCAACCTGGTGCCGCGAGCGCTCCGCCCACCGCCCCGACCCTGACTCCGGCGGCCGCAGCCGACGCGAGCATCATCTCGGCTGTCTTCATCGTCGACCCGATCGCCGGCGACACAACGCCCTGCGGCACGGGCGATCCCACGATCCTGACCGGCGGCAAGAACGGTGACGCCATATCCTCGTACGGCTTCACTACTGGCAGCGTGCCGGCCAAAGACGATCTCAGCAACGTCTACGCGGTCAGCCACACGCGTGCCGACAACGGGCATCCTGAGGTCTACTTCGCCGCGGAAAGGTTGGTCAACAACGGCGACAGCCACATCGACTTTGAGTTCCTGCAGAGCGTGGTCTCGCTGGCTGGGACCTGCAGCGGCGCCTTCAGCGGCCACCGGACCGAGGGCGACCTGCTCACATCGGTCGACTTCACGACCGGCGGCACACTTGCCGGGGCATCCGTCTACCAGTGGCATTGCGCGGCCGAGCCCGGCCCGCAGCCGGCCGACGGAACCGTCTGCGATCCCTCCGGCGCTACCCCGCCGCAGCACTACCAGCTGGTGACGACGCCGGCGATTCTGACCCTAAGCGTGAACGCGGCGACCATTCCCTGCGGGGGCTGGATCTGCCGCGACAAGATCACCGGCACGTCGACCACCGTGGCGGCCAACGACTTCCTCGAGGGCGGCATCGACCTTTCCGCCATTCCCTTCACCGGCTGCTTCAACTCGTTCCTCCCACACACAAGGACCGCGCAGTCGTTCAGTTCGGTCCTCAAGGACTTTGCCGGACCGGTCGGCTTTCGCTCCTGCCGGAATCCGGCCTTGGCCAGCACGAGCGCCCCGAGCGGGGGCAGTGTCGCCCCCGGTTCGTCGGCGACCGACACGATCACCGCCGGCAACGGCGGGGCAGGCCCCGCTCCGGGCGGAAGCATCACCTTCTTGCTTTGCGGCCCCAGCCAAGTGAGTGGCTCGGGCTGCGTGACCGGCGGCATGCAAATTGGAGCCGTGAAGCCGTTGGTCGCCGGAGGCGCCACGTCCGATCCGACCTCCGCGACAACGGCCGCGGGCGCCTATTGCTGGCGCGCCGACTACGCACCCGACCTGGCCAGCACCGGGGTGTTCGCGCCGGGAACGCATACCAACGCGACGACGGAGTGCTTCAGCGTGGCGGCGGACGTCGCAACGCTCCCGAATACCGGCGCGCCGGAGCTTCCCGCTCAACCGGTCTCGCCCGGGCTGGCGTTGATCGTGTTGCCGGTGGGGCTGGTCGCCCTCGCGTGGCGGCGGTCGCGATCGATCACCCTGCTGTTGATCGCCGGGGTCGTCGCCGGCTCGAGTCCGGCGCCGGCGCAGCCGCCGCCCGCGGTCGCCGGCAGCTCGGGTGTCGCCCAGCAGATTCAGGATCCAGTCCACTCCCTTGCACTCCCGACGCCCGCCCAGCGGCTGGACACGGAACGGCCGGTCGAGGCCGGATGGCGGCTCGTCATCCCCAGCATCGGCGTCGACGCTCAGATCCAGCCGGTCGGGCGCGACCAGCAAGGAGCCATGGCGTCGCCTCGCGACCTCGATGGGGTCGGATGGTTCAACCAGGGTCCGTCGCCGGGCCAGCCGGGAGACGCCGTGATCGATGGGCACTTCGGCCTTCCCGCCCAGCCTGCGGTGTTCCGCCAGCTGCGCGAGCTTCGCCCAGGCGATGCCGTAAAGGTGGTGTGGCCCGACGGACGGTCGGTTGATTTCCGGGTCGCCTCCTCCGAGACGGTAGGCGCCGCGGACCGTCCTGCCGGCCTCTTTGACGTAAGCGGCCCCGCCCGACTTTCCCTGATCACTTGCGCGGGTGTGTGGGAGAACAGCCTTCATACCTACAGCGATCGCCTGGTCGTGACTGCCGTTCCCGCCTGAGCGCTTCGATCCGCCAGACTTCCCACTGGCATGGACCTCGGGCTCACCGGACGGGTCGTCATCGTCACGGGTGGCGCGTCCAACCTGGGCCGCGCGATCGCGCTCGGATTCGCGGGTGAGGGTGCCCGAGTCGTGATCGCCGACGTCGATGACGTGCAGGCGACGAAGGTTGCTTCCGAGGTGCCTTCAGGAACTGTCGTCGCCCAACACACCGACGTCACCGACTGGGAGTCGGTGTTGGCCACGGTTGATTTCGCCGAGACGACCCTGGGCGGTGTGGACGTGCTGGTCAACTGCGCCGGCTGGACGGTCGACCGCCTTTTCGTCGAGAAGCCGCGCAGCGAGTGGGAGCGCGAGATCGCGATCGACATGTGGGGTTTCATCAACTGCGTCCGCGCCGTGCTCGACCCGATGATCAAGCGTCACTACGGCCGGATCGTGTCGATCGGTTCTGACGCCGGTCGCATCGGCGAGTGGCGCGAGGCGGTCTACAGCGGTACCAAGGCGAGCGTGATCGCGATGTCGAAGGCCATCGCGCGCGAGGTAGGCAGGCACGGCATCACGCTCAACGTCGTGTGCCCTGGTCTCGTCCCTGGTTCGCCTGAAACGTCGGGCGAAAGCTCGATGTGGACCGTCAAGCAGTCCGCCGTGTTCACGCCCGAGGTCCGGGAGAAGGCCGCCAAGGGCTATCCGCTGCGCCGCCTCGGTACGCCGCAAGACGTCGTACCCGCGGTCCTGCTCCTGGCCTCCGACCGCGCCTCGTACATCACTGGCCAGACGCTGTCGGTCAGCGGCGGCTACACGATGATCTGAGCGAGGATCTCGTCCCGAATCTTTCGCCAGCGCTCGATTCGATTCCGGCCGGTCAACGGGAACATCAACGTATCGACGCCTGTCGACATGAGGTCACGCAGCCGCGCGACGCGCTCGATGGGTGTGCCGACGACCGCAAGCGCGCGTGCCAGCTCGTCGGAAACGGCGGTGCTGTGGCCGGCTCTGGTCGAGAGATGGTCCGCGTAGTCATACGAAGCCGCGCTGCGCTGGATCTCGTCTCGAAACGGCGACAGGCTCGCTGGGAGCTCCTTGTAATGGGTCAGAAGCCGCGCCTGGGTGGAGGCCCACGACCTCACGTCATCGACCTCGGCCGACATCGTGGTCACGAGGGAGATGTCGAAGTCGCCGCGCGAGCGGCCCGCGGCGCTGAGGCCGGCCTCGATCCATCCGACCTGCCGGCGGACCATGTCCGGCTGGGCGGGGCCCATCACGATCGCCCCGTCGGCCTTTCGTCCGGCGAGCTCACACATCCGCTGCTGGCTGACCGCGAGATACAGCGAAATGCTCCGGTCGAGGTGGGAGCGAAAAAACCCGATCGCCTCCTCGACCTCGGCAACCTTTTGCGGCTTCAGCCCAATGCCATAGAGGGCCGAGTCACCCGCCCCGAGGCCGAGGATCGCCCGGCCCTGCGAGATCTCCGCCACTGCCGAGATCGCGTTGGCCGTAACGGTCGGGTGGCGTGTCACTGCATTGGTCACACCCGTGCCGAGGCCGATGCGCGTGGTGTTCAGGGCGGCGACCACGAGCCCGGCATAGACGTCCTTCATCGCCAGCTGAGAGTCGATCACCCACACACGGCCGACGCCTTCGGCCTCCAGCTCCGCGACGAACTTCGCCCAGCTCTCGAATGACTGGCGCGGGCTTATCCCCACGCTCACGTCGAACTGGGTCACGTCGACTTGGGTTTGGACCGGCGCGACATGGATTGTTTGCGCCGCGTCACCGCCTCGTGTCGCTCCGGGCTCGCGGCCGCGTCGGCGCGCAGCTGCTGCGCCAGCAGGAGGTCCTCGCCCGCAACCCCGCGCCTCGCCAGAAGGTCGAGGCTCGCCTTGGTCCCATGCACCGCCGGTCGCGGCGATGCCGCAAGCTGCTCGGCCAGCGCCCGCACGCGTTCATCGATGTGCGAGGCGGACACCACTTCGGTCACGAGCCCCCACGCGCTCGCGCGCTCGGCATCGAGCACCGGCATCGCAAGCAGCAAGTCCGAGGCGCGCGCGATGCCGCAGATCTGCACCAGCCGGGCCACGAACTGGAACCGATACACCACTCCAAGGCTTACTGCGGGAACCGAGAGGCGCAGCTCGTCTGTGGCGATCCGAAGGTCGCAGTTCAGGGCGAGCTCGACGGCGGCGCCGTGACAGTGGCCTTGCAGCCGCGCGATCACGGGCGCCGGGCACGCCCGAAGCGCGGCCACCGCCTCCCCGATGTGGCGGTCCGCCTCCAGGTCCTCGACCGTCCCCGTCAAGCGCGCTATGTCGTAGCCAGATGAGAAGGCCTCGGTGCCGGCCCCGCGCAGGATGACCGCCGACGCGCGACCGCCGTCGATCCGCAACGCGTCGGCGAGCGCAGATAGGAGCTCCGGGTCGAGGGCGTTCTTTCGCTCCGGCCGATTGAGGGTCAGGGTGAGGACGTCATGCGGGCCCCACTCGGCGAGAAGCGACTCAGTCATTCAGAAACGAGATGATCGAATGGGCCAGGTCAGTTGGCTTCTCGACGGGGATGGGGTGGCCCGCATCCGGGAATACTTCGAGCTTGCTGCCTTTGATCCCGCGAGCGATGATCTCGGCTGCTTTCGGGGGGCAATGCCGGTCGCGTTCGGAGGCGACGATCAGCGTCGGCGCTGTAATGCGGTCGAGCTCCGGGTCAAGCGGGGAAGTATGCAGCGCCCCCATTGCGGCACACGCATTGCCGTAGCCGCCTGGATCGGATGTCGATTGCCGTCTGATGAGCAGCCCTTCGTCGAGCTCGGCCGGCGACTCGGCGTAAACGTCGGCTGCGTCGCGATCGAGCGTCTCGCGAAGCAGGGGATCGCGGCGATGGACCATCTCCCCGCGCTCCCGATACCACTCGGCCGCCGCTTTGCCGACGCGGCTCGACGTCGCAACCAGCACCAGGCTTCTGACTCGCTCGGGGTGGTCGATGGCGACCCTCATCGCGATTGTGCCACCGAGCGAAAACCCGGCGATGTCCGCTTTATCGACGCCGATGGATCGCATGAGGGCGACGAGGTCGCCGCCGAGCTGCCGCAGCGACCCGTCGGCGTCGCCAAGCTCCGTCTCGCCGTGGCCGCGCAGGTCGTACAGGATCACCCGATGGCGCAGCATCAGGTCGGGCACCGCGCGGCGCCACGCCCGATGATCGTCAGCCAGCCCGTGGACGAGCACGAGCGGATCGCCGCGCCCGGCTTCGAACCACGCGACGTCGATGTTGTCACACCGCGCGCGCATTCGCCATCTCGCGGAGGACCTTGCGATTGACCTTGCCCGGGCCCGACAAGGGGAGCTCGTCGAGGCGTTCGACGGACGCCGGCCATTTGTAGCGGGCAAGCCCTCGCTCCTCGAGGAATCGATGGACCACCTCTTGCGTCAGCTCTGAACGCGTGACGAGAAACGCGACCGGCACCTCGCCGAGCTCGGGATGCGGACGGCCGACGACACACGCATCGACCACGCCGGGGTGAGAGCGGAGGATCGACTCGACCTCGTACGGGTTGATGTTCGTGCCGCCCCTGATGATGATGTCCTTCACCCGCCCGACAACGTGCAGGTATCCCTCGCCATCGACAAACCCCAGGTCGCCCATGTGCGCCCATCCATCGTCCGAACAGGGGCCAGTCGCCTCTCCCCAGTAGCGGCCCTGGACCAGGTCGCCTCGCATGCAGATCTCATCTCCGTCGATCTTCCACTCGGCCCGATCGTGCGGCCTTCCGACAGTTGTCCAGCGCTTCTCCTGGGGATCAGACGGCCTGGCCACGGCGAGCTGGCCCGCGTCCATCGAGCCGTAGAAGCTCGAGATCGGGATCCCGGTCGAGGTCTCCCAGCGCTCGGCGATCTCGGGAGGCAGCGGAGCCCCGGCCACCGCGACCGCGCGCACCTTGGGTAGGGAGATCGGTTGGTTCAGCATCCGGATGACGTTTGTCGGCACGCCAACCAGAACCGTAGCCCCTGCGTCGCGGGCGGTGGCGAGGCAGTGCGCAGGAGTCCAGTGCGGCTCGCGCAGCATGACGAGCGAAGCGCCCGTGCGCAGGCAGTAGAGACACATGCCGCCAATGCCCTGCGTGAGCGGCGTCATCGGCAGCACTCGATCTTCCTCCGTGATCCCCAGGCGGCTCGTGAACCCCTCGAACGTGACCTGCTTCAGGCGCGCCGAAAGCGAGGCGAGCTTCGGCATGCCGGTGGTCCCCGAAGTCATGGCAATCTCGACGACACGGTCGGGATCGGTGTCCACGCGATCCCACCCTATGTCATCGCCCGAGTCACCCAGCTCTTCGGTGACGACCAGAGCCGGCTGCGTCTTCTCGAGCGCCCACCTCATCTCGTGGTCGCCAAGTCCCGGCGGCAGTGGAAGGATGACCGCCCCCAGGTCGGGAATGGCCAGCTCCAGCGCGACGTACTGCCAGACGTTGGGCAGCCGCACCGCCACCACGTCGCCCGGCCGGACCCCACGTCCTACCAGCACGCGCTGCAGGCGTCGCACGTGGCCCGACAGCTCTTCGAACGTGATCTTGCGGCCGGCGTCCCACAGAGCGGTGGCTCGCGGCCTGCGGCTCGCGTTCCACTGCAGGTAGCTGAGCGGCCGATATGACTCAGGCGTCATGCAGCAGTCCCGCGATCCGATCCGGCGTGAGTGGCAGAGTCAGGTCCGACAGCCCGAGCGCGTCGGCGATCGCGCTGGCGACCGCGGGGGTGGAGCCGATCGTCCCGCCTTCCCCGACACCCTTGGTGCCCAGCTCGTGCACCGTTGACGGAGTCACGAGATGCTCGATCGCAACGAAGGGCGCCTCGCCGGCGCTCGGGATGAGGTAGTCGATGAACGTCCCACTGCGGAGCTGGCCGTCAGAGGCGTAGGCGATCTCCTCCATGAGCGCGGCGCCGATGCCCTGCATCACTCCGCCCGTCACCTGGCCCTCAACGATCGTCGGGTTGATGAGGACGCCGCAGTCCTCGGCCACGACGTAACGAAGGATCTTCACGGCGCCCGTGTCGCCATCCACCTCGACCAGGCACGCGTGGGTGGCGTAGGGATGCGATGCCTGGACGGGGTCATAGGTCACGGAGACGTCGAGGCTGTTGCCTTCGGCGAGCTGCCCCAGCGTGAGACCCGTCGAATCGCCCTCGACGAGGACGCGGTCGCCGTCGATCGACAGCCGCTCCATCGGTTGGTCGAGACGGTAAGAGGCCTCCTCCAGGATCGCCTCGCGCAGGAGACCCGCAGCGCGAAACGTGCTGGTCGCCGCGGTCACAGAGCCCCGGCTCATGAACGACCCACTGCCGCGGCCGACCTTCGCGGTGTCGGTCTGCTCCACGACGACCACCTCCGGCGCCACGCCGAGCTCGGCCGCGGCGACCTGAGCCAGAGTCGTCTCGGAACCCTGTCCGATCGCCGGGCACGTCGTCTGGATGTGGACGCGACCATCCTCAGCGAGCCAGACGTGCGACGAGTCGACGCCCGAGATGTCCGCCGTGCCTCGGCCCTCGAACGTCGACGACCCCGCGCCGGTGTACTCGACGTAGGACGCGACGCCGATCCCAAGCCGCCGGCCGTGCAGACGTGCCTCCTTCTGCTCCTCACGCACCCGGCCATAGTCGAAGGCGGCGAGCGCGGCGTCGAGGGCCGCGGCATAGTCGCCCGACTCATATGGATGGCCTGTCACCGAGGCGTAGGGCATCTGCGCCCGCGCCACGAAATTGACGCGCCTCACCTCCGCGGGGTCGAGGCCCAGCCGGCCGGAGATCAGGTCCATGAGCCGCTCATGCGCGAGGACGGCCGTGACCATGCCGACCCCGCGATACGGGCCCTCGGGGCACTTGTTGGTCGCGACCGCGTACGTGTCGTACTCGTAGTTGCGGATGTCGTAGGGCCCGGGGATCAGGCCGGCGCAGCCCATCGGGTCGAGCAGCGGACCAAAGGGCCTGTTGCCATACGCCCCGATGTTGGAGAAGATCGTGGCGCGCAGGCCCAGCACGCGTCCATCGCGACGCACCGCGGCGCTGAACTTGACGTTCTGGTCGCGGGCATGGCCGGCCGACTGCATGTGCTCGGAGCGGGTCTCGATCCACTTGACCGGCGCCTTCATCCGCATCGCGATCCACGGGAGAAGGATCTCCTCAGGATAGACCTGCGCCTTGACCCCGAATCCCCCGCCCACGTCCGTCGTGACGACGCGGACTATGTGACGATCGAGCCCCAGGCACTCGGCGATCGCGTCGGCCACCAGGTGCGGGATCTGGGTCGAGGTCCTCACGACGACCCCGCCCTCTCCGTCGGGCGCCGCCACGACGCCGCGGCATTCGATCGGCGCCGCGGCCACACGGGGATGGGTTACCTCGCCCTCGACTACGATGTCCGCGGTCTCGAACGCTGCATCGACGTCGCCGTAGAGGCGATGGCCGAGGTAGTAGATGTTCTCTGGGACGGCTTCATGGACGAGGGGCGAGTGCTCCGCCATCGCGTCCTCGAGCGTCACGACCGCCGGCAGCGGCTCGATCTCCGGCTGGAGCAGCTCGACCGCGTCGGCCGCGAGATAACGGCTGTCCGCCACCACCGCCGCGATCATCTCGCCTGCGAACCGAACCCGATCGCGCGCCAGGATCGGCCGCTCGGGCGACACCGCGCCCGGGGTTGTGAGGTGCACGACGAGAGGCCGGCACGAACCCTCGAGGTCGGTCGCAGTGAACACCGCCCGTACTCCGGGCGCGGCCGCCGAAGTCGATGTGGCGAGCGCGGCGATCAGGCCGCTGCCGACGGGGCTGCGCAGGAAGGCCACGTGCAGGCACCCGTCGGGCCGCAGGTCGTCGGCGAACTGAGCTTCGCCCCGCAGCAGGCGGCCATCCTCCAGCCGCCTGAGGCGCTTGCCAAGAGGGCCGGCCTCAGCCATCGAGTTGAAACGTTAAGGTCTATCCCATCGACGGCATCGCCGCGTTCAACGACCTGCCGTCTGCCGCCGCGGAGGAGCGACTCTATGCGTGCTTCGCGCAGCACGGATGGGCGGCGCGAGTCGCAGCCGGGCGGCCCTACCCAACCTTCAGCGCTCTGCTCGCCGCGGCGGAGCTGGCCTGGGGCGACCTGGACGACACCGGCTGGCTCGAGGCGTTCTCGGCCCACCCGCGGATCGGCGAGGCAGGCGGCCACGCGCCCGCGACCTCGGAACGCGAACAGAGCAAGGTCCGGCATGCCTCCAGTGAGACGCTGTCGGCCCTGGCGGCCGAGAATCGCGCATATGAGAGCCGCTTCGGACACGTGTTTCTCATCGCGGCCAGCGGCCGCGGCGCGCCCGAGATCCTGGCCGCCCTGCGAGAGCGCATGGGCAATGACCCCACGACCGAGCTGCGGGTCGCCGCGGCCGAGCAGCGTAAGATCACGCGACTTCGACTGGAGAGGCTGCTGAGCGTATGAGCATCTCGACCCACGTCCTCGACACGATGCGGGGCATGCCCGCCGCCGGCCTGGCGGTCGCACTGCGCCGGCGCGAGCCGAACGGCGACTGGAGGGAGGTCGGCCAGTCCGAGACCGACGCGGACGGCCGCGTGCGCGAGCTGGCCGAGGAAGAGCTCGAGGCCGGGGAGTACCGGCTGGAATTCGACACCCGGCCCTACTTCGAGAGGTCCGGCCTGAGTCCGTTCTACCCGTCGGTGTCCGTGACCGTGAACTTCGAAGGAGGCCACCTCCACGTGCCGGTGCTGCTGAGCGCCTTCGGCTACACCACCTACAAAGGCACATGACCATCGTCCTCGGCGACAACCAGTACGGCAAGGCGGAGACGCACGTCGTGCGCGTCACCAGGTCCGGCGCGACCCACGACATCAGAGACCTCAACGTGAGCGTCGCGCTTGCCGGCGACTTCGCCGAGACACACATCACCGGCGACAACAGCAAGGTCGTTCCGACCGATACCCAGAAGAACACCGTCTTCGCATTCGCCCGCGAGCCGATCGGTGAGATCGAGGACTTCGGCATCCGGCTCGCCCGTCATTTCGTGAGCGAGTTCGCGTCCGTGTATCGCGCGCGCGTCCACGTTGAGGAGCACGCGTGGGAGCGCATCCACGACCACGCCTTTGTGCAGAGCGCGGCCGAAAAGCGGATCGCGACGGTCACGTGCAGCGATGACGGAACCTGGGTGGTGTCCGGCATCGGTGATCTCGTGGTGCTCAAGTCGGGCGGTTCGGAGTTTCGCGGCTTCGTCAAAGACCGCTTCACCACGTTGCCTGAGACCAGCGATCGCATCCTCGCCACGTCGGTCCTGGCACGCTGGCGCTACTCGGACACTGACGTCGACTGGCACCAGTCGTTCACCGAGGTACGCCGCCACCTTCTCGAGACATTCGCCGCCAGGCACAGCCTCTCGCTGCAGCAGACGCTGTATGCGATGGGCGGGGCTGTGCTCACGGCGCGGCCCGAGGTGGCCGAGATCCGGATGTCGATGCCGAACAAGCACCACTTCGTGGTCGACCTGTCGCCTTTTGGGATGTCGAACGAGAACGAAGTGTTTTACGCCGCGGACCGTCCTTATGGCCTGATCGAGGGCACCCTGACTCGCGACGACGCGCCGGAGCCCGGCCTGGCCTGGTGATGGAGTTCCTCCAGCCGGCCTCGTGGCAGGAGGCTCTCGCGATGAAGGCGGCGCACCCGTATGCGGTGCCCATCGCCGGAGGCACCGATGTGATGGTCGAGGTCAACCTGGACCACAAGCGGCCGGCCGCGATCCTCGATCTGACGCGCTCTCGGGAGCTGACCGAGTGGGGGACCGACGATGGGTTGCTCCGCATCGGCGCCGGAGTGACCTACACGAGGCTCATCGACGAGCTGGGCGACCGGCTTCCGGGCCTCGCCATGGCCTCGCGTACAGTCGGATCGCCGCAGATTCGCAACCGCGGCACCGTCGGGGGCAACCTCGGCACCTCGTCGGCCGCGGGCGACGCGCACCCGCCGCTGCTCGCGTCGGGCGCCGTCGTCGAGCTCGCGTCGATCTCCGCCACACGACGCGTGCCCATCGGCGAGTTCTTCACCGGACCCAAGCGCAACGCGATGCAGGAGAACGAGCTGATCGCGGCGTTCCTGATTCCGGCAGCGAACGGCGGCCAGCAGTTCTCCAAGGTGGGAACGCGTAACGCGATGGTGATCGCGGTCTGCTCCTTCGCGGTCGACATCGACACGACCCACCGCCGGATCGGAACAGGGATCGGATCCGCGGGACCCACGCCGCTGCGGGCTGTCGAGGCGGAGCGATTCATCGAGGGGGTTTTCGACGAGGAGAACCTGTGGGACCGGCGCACCGACATCAGCGAGTCCGCTAAGGAGCGCTTCGGCGGGCTTGTCGCCGAGGCTGCGCGTCCGATCGACGACGTACGTGGCACCGCCGCCTACCGCCGACATGCGCTGGCGGTGCTGGCGCGCCGCTGCCTCAAGTGGGCGTGGCAGACGGCGTGAGGCTCAGCTGCACGGTCAACGGCCGGTCGTACACGGCCGACGACGTCTGGGGGGGGGAGAGCCTGCTCTACGTCCTGCGCGAGCGATTCGCTCTTTACGGCTCGAAGAATGCATGCGAGCAGGGCGAATGCGGATCATGCTCGGTTTACCTCGATGGCACGCTGGTGTGCGCGTGCCTGGTGCTCGGCGGCCAGGCAAACGGTCGGGCGATCGTGACCATCGAAGGGCTCGACTGTGCCAACGTCCAGCAGGCGTTCGTCGAAGCCGGCGCGGTGCAGTGCGGCTTCTGCACCCCCGGGCTGGTGGTCGCGACGCATGACCTGCTGAAACGAGTGCCCGATCCAACGGACGCACAGATCCGCGAGGCCCTGGCGGGCAACATCTGCCGCTGCACCGGCTACGCCAAGATCATCGACGCCGTGCACCTGGCGGCGCGCTCGGCATGATGGTCGGCCAGAGCGTTCGCAGGCCAGACGGCCGCGCCAAAGTGCGGGGCGACTTCGTCTACTCGTCCGACCTGCGCGCCGAGGGAATGCTGTGGGGCGTCACGGTGCGCAGCCCGCACCCGTACGCACGGGTTCTCTCCATCGACCCGGCCGAAGCCCCCGCGATGCCCGGGGTCGCCGCGGTGCTGACTCATCGCGATGTGCCCGGGCGCAACCTCTACGGGCTCGATATCGAGGACCAGCCCGTTCTCGCCTCGGATGTCGTCCGCTACTGGGGAGAGGCGGTCGCTCTCGTGGCCGCCGATCACCCAGAACAGGCACGTCGCGCCGCCGAGAAAGTGCGCGTCGAATATCAGGTCCTGCAGCCGGTCACCCAGCCTGAGGCCGCCCTCTCGCCCGATGCCCCTCAGCTGCATCCACACGGCAACATCACGCGCTACGTGAAGATCCGGCACGGCGACGCGTCGCCGCGGGCAGATGTCGTGGTGCTGGGCGAGTACGAGATCGGCATGCAGGACCAGGCGCCGCTTGGCCCGGAATCGGGCCTGGCGATCCCCGACGGGGAAGGCGGCGTCGACCTCCACATCGCGACCCAGTGGCTGCACATCGACCAGAAGCAGCTCGCCGGCGTCCTGGGGCTTCCGGTCGAGAAGGTCCGGCTGACGATAGCCGGCATAGGTGGCGCGTTCGGCGCGCGAGAGGACCTTTCGATGCAGGCCCACGCCTGCCTTCTCGCGCTGAAGACTGGCCGGCCGGTGAAGATCTCGTACTCGCGGCCCGAATCTTTTGTAGGCCACGTCCACCGCCACCCGGGACACCTCAGCTACGAGCACGGCGTGAGTCGCGACGGGACGCTCGTCTATGTCAGGGCCCGCATCCTGCTCGACGGCGGCGCGTACGCATCGAGCTCGACCGCGGTGATCGCCAACGCGTCGTGCTTTGCGGTCGGGCCGTACCGGTGCCCCAACGCGATCATCGATGGGATCGTCGTCTACACCAACAACCCGCCGTGCGGCGCAATGCGCGGCTTCGGCTCGGTGCAGAACTGCTACGCGCACGAAGCGCAGATGGACAAGCTCGCGGCTGCGCTGGGGATGGATCCGGTGGAGCTGCGTTTGCGCAACGCGCTCGAGACGGGCGACCAGATGATCACAGGCCAGGTGATCGATGGCCCAGTCCCGGTAGCGGAGCTGTTGCGCCGAGTGAAGGCATTTCCACTCCCCGCTCGCCCGGGACGGCAGGGTGGGGGCGATCTAACCGCCATGCCCGGCGGTGTTTCGAACACGACCCACGGCGAGGCCGTGCAGCGTGGCGTCGGGTACGCCGTCGGCTTCAAGAACATCGGCTACTCCGAAGGCTTCGACGACTACTCGACGGCGCGGGTCAGGCTTTCTGTGGTTGACGGCCGGCCTCGCGTCGAAGTGCACTCCGCCGCCGCGGAGGTCGGCCAGGGCGTCGTCACCGTACAGGCCCAGGTCGCGGGCACGGAGCTGGGAGTCGCCGACGTGGTTGTGCTCAACGCCGACACCGGTGTCGGGTCGTCGGGCTCGTCGTCGGCATCGCGGCAGACCTACATCACAGGCGGCGCGGTCATGGAGGCGTCAAAGGCCGTTCGCGAGCGGGTGCTCGAGCTGGCGCAGGCTGAGCTCCACCCGGTGAGCGCGCTGCGAATCGAGAACGACGCGGTGATCGACGCGTCAGGCAACCATGTCGTCGCCCTCGCCACGCTGCTTGGCGACGCAGTGATCGAAGAGACGCGCGAGTTCCGGCCGCGATCCACGCACCGTCTCGATCCCGAGACCGGCCAGGCCAACGCCCACATGCAGTACGCGTTCGCCGCCCACCGAGCGGTGGTCGACGTCGACACCGAGCTCGGCCTGGTCAAGGTCGTCGAGCTGGCGACCGCGCAGGACGTCGGCAAGGCGATCAACCCGCTCGCGGTGCAGGGTCAGCTGGAGGGCGGGGCGGCCCAAGGCCTCGGCCTGGCCGTGATGGAGGAGATCCAGGTCAAGGACGGCGTCATTCGCAACGCCTCGTTCACCGACTACCTGCTGCCGACGATCCTCGACATGCCGCCGGTGCGGATGGACATCCTCGAGCTCAGCGACCCCAACTCGCCGTATGGCTTGAAGGGGGTGGGGGAGCCGCCGGCCATCTCCTCGGGGCCCGCCATCGTAGCCGCGATCCGCGCCGCCACGGGCCGCGAGATCGATCGCGTGCCGGTCCGTCCGCACGACCTGACCCTTTGACCCTCCTGGTGAGAGCCGGGCTCGTGTTCACGGGCGCCGGAGACGAGATCGAGGACGGCTGGATCCTCGCGCGCGACGGCATGATCGCCGAGATCGGCTCCGGCCCGCCGCCTGCCGCCGACGAGGTAGTCGACGAGCGCAATTGTGTCGCCATGCCCGGCCTGGTCAACGCGCACGACCACATGTACCAGTGGGCCACGCGCGGCTACGTGCCGGATGGAACCCTGTTCGAATGGCTTCGCGCCCTCTATCCCGTCTGGGCGCGCATCGACGCAGACGCGGTGCGCGTCGCGGCGCGCGCGGCGATGGCGCGCCTGCTGCTGTGTGGCTGCACCCTCTCGACCGACCACCACTACGTGTTTCCGCACGACCGCCCCGGAATCTTCCAGGCGCTGGTCGAGGTGGCGCAAGAGCTCGGCCTGCGCTTCCATGCGTGCCGAGGGTCGATGTCGCTCGGCGAATCCAGAGGCGGCCTGCCCCCCGATAGCGTGGTCGAGGAGGAGGACGCGATCCTCGTCCACACCGAAGCGATGATCAATCGCTACCACGACCCGAAGCCCGGCGCGATGACGCGCGTCGTGGTGGCGCCATGCTCGCCTTTCTCCGTGACGAGGAAGCTGATGCAGGACTCCGCCACCCTCGCGCGCAAGCATGGCGTCCGGCTACACACGCACCTCGCCGAGACGCTGGACGAGGAGCGGTTCTGCATCGAGAAGTTCGGCCGCCGGCCCGCCGAGCTGATGGAAGACCTTGACTGGATCGGCGACGACGTCTGGTACGCGCACGGCATCCACCTCAACGACGCGGAGATCGACCGCATCGCGGAGGTCAAGACCGGCATAGCTCACTGTCCCTCGAGCAACATGCGCCTGGGCGCCGGGATGTGCAGGGTGGAGGACCTCGTCCGCGCAGGCGCGCGGGTCGGCCTGGGCGTTGACGGATCGGCCAGCAACGAAGACGCCAACCTCGCGGTCGAGGCGCACCAGGCGCTGCTCCTGGCTCGCGTGCGGGCCACTTCGCCCAAGGCGCTCGACGCTCGCGGCGCCCTGCGCCTGGCGACGCGCGGCGGGGCGGAGTGCCTGGGCCGTGACGACTGCGGGACGCTCGAGCCCGGCAAGTGCGCCGACATCGCCTGCTTCCGGGTAGACGACCTGGCGCATGCCGGGATCAGAGACCTGGTCGCCGCGATCGTCCTGGCGCCGCCGTCGCGGGCTCAGACGGTGGTGGTGAATGGGCGCGCGGTGGTGCGGGAGGGTCGCCTGCTCACCGGCGATGAAGAGCAGATCGCGCGCGAGATCGCCGCTACGAGCGAACGCCTGGCCGGCTGATCGCGGCGACGATTCCGCCTCGCTGTATCCAGCGGGGCCACTCAGATGCCCGGATTTTGCTCCGTTGGCGTCACTGAGGCGTTACAACCGAACTCCTGGCCGGATGAACTGACCCCGACCAGGCTCCATGCCTCGGACCAGGGTCTTCACCGTCTTGCCGCGAATCTTTTGTCCTTCGTGCACGCTGAACCGGTTCTTGTAGAGCAGGTCCTCGCGCCGCACCACCCCTTCGTGGCTCAGGTCAACGAGCCACAGGTCAGCGTCGAAGCCAGGGGCGATGTCGCCCTTCCCCTTGATGCGGAACCGACGCGCAATGTCAGTCGCGGTCACCGTCGCGACCGTGAGAGGGTCGCTCCTCTCGTCCGCCAGCAGCAGCTGACGCGTCGACTGGCAGCCGGCGATGCCACCCCAGATGTTGCGATAGTCGTCGCCCAGCTTCAGATCGATCGTGCTCGGCGAGTGGTCGGAGACCACGATCGGCAGCAGCGGCATCCGCTGTCTCCTCAGGGGCGGCGCGCACTTAGCCGTACCTCCGATCCGTTCGATGTCGGCCTCCGTGTAGAGCAGGTAGTGGGGGCAGGTCTCGCCGCTGACGTTTTCCCCAAGCAGCGCGGCGCCGCGTGCCGTGCTGACGTGAACGATGTGCACGGAACATCCGGTCTCCTCGCTGAGGGCTGCACACAGCTCGATTGCCTTTACCTCGGCCTCCGGTGGGCGCGACTCGACGAAATCACGAGGTGTCGGACCCGCGGGCTCGCGCAACAGCGCCGGGTCTTCCGCGTGGACGAGCAGGATGGAATCCAGCGCGGCGATCCGCTTCATGCCCTCGCGCAGTGTCGGCTCGTCGCACGCAGGGAACTCGTCGATCCCGCTGGGGCACATGAAAGCTTTGAACCCCATGGCGCCGTGCTCGACCATGGGCCCGAGTTGGTCCGCATTGCCCGGGACCAATCCACCCCAAAGGCCGTAGTCGACTCTCGCCGACCGCCGCATGGCTTCGAGCTTGAGGTCGAAGGCCTCGGCGGTCGTCGTGACGGGGATGTTGTTCAGCGGCATGTCGATGAACGCCGTGTAACCGCCCGCGGCAAGGGCCGACGACCCGTGTGCGATGTCTTCCCACTCAGTGCGTCCTGGCTCGTTGAAGTGCACATGTGAATCGATTCCACCGGGAAAGACGTGCAGCCCGCGCGCGTCGATCTCGTCGCCACCGCCTGACAGGTTCGGACCGACCTTTGTTATCACCCCGTCCTCGATCGCGACGTCCGCTACCTGGACGCCCCGAGTGCTGACGACTGTGCCGCCACGGACGATCACGTTTTCGCCAACAGCTCGAGAAATCGGCTCAGCACGTCGAGCGCGACCGCCACGTCCTCGGTCGTCACCGACTCTGCGGGGTTGTGGCTGACGCCGCCCTTGCACCGGACGAAGAGCATGCCGACGTCGGTCAGCGTCGACATCGGCACCGCGTCGTGCCCGGCGCCGCTGGTGAGCTGCATGGGCTGCACCCTCGAGTCCGTGACGGCCTGTGTGAGCAGATCAACCAGGCGCGGCGAGCAATGCACCGCGGAGTTCTCGCTGACCGGGCGGATCTCCAGGGACAGCTTGCGCCGCCTCGCAATCTCCCTGGTCCGAGCAAGCATCGCCTCCGCGAATTCGTTCCTCAAATGGTCGTCGGCGTGGCGGGCGTCGAGGCTCACCGTGGCGCGGCCCGGGATGACATTGGCGACGCCTGGCTCGACCTCGAGCCTGCCCACCGTGGCGACCAGGCCCTCCTGCGTCGCGGCTGCGGCCTCGACCATCAGCACCAGCTCCGCCGCCCCGGCGAGGGCGTCGCGCCGGCGGTCCATCGGCACCGTTCCCGCATGCCCGGCCACTCCTGTCAGCTCGATCTCGAAGCGGCTCTGCCCCGCGATCGCCGAGACGACGCCCACCGACAGCCCGCGGGCCTCCAGCACGGGACCCTGCTCGATGTGCACCTCGCAGTAGCCGAGCACGTCGTCGCTCTGCCACCGATCGTCGGCGACGCGCTGCGGATCGCCGCCGAAGGCCCGGATCGCGTCCGCCATCCTGATCCCGGCAGCGTCCACCCGTTCGAGGTCTCGCTGGTCGAAGGATCCGGCCAGCGCGCGGCTGCCCAGGTAGGTCGAGCCATAGCGCAATCCCTCCTCGTCGGCGAACGCCAGCACCTCGATTCCAAACGGAAGATGCCTGCCCGCGTCGTGCAGCCGCTGCACGGCAGCGATGGCGACGATCACGCCCAGCGGCCCGTCGTACTTCCCGGCGTTGCGCACCGAATCGAGGTGCGAGCCCAACAGCAAAGTGGAGTCCGCGGCGCCTTCGTAACGGCCGCGGAGGTTGCCGATGTTGTCGCGCGAGACGGTCATGCCCGCCTCGCCCATCCAGTCTCTGACAAGCGCGTGGGCCCGCGTCATTGCGTCGGACGCGAAAGGACGAGTGATCGCGCCAGGCTCCTCGGTGCACTCCGCGAGGTAGTGGCACCGCTCGATGACGATTCGCGGCAGCGTCACGTCAGCTCGGTGAAGATGATCTCCTGCGCGCCTTTCCGAAGCACGAGCTCGCCGAGCTCGCGCAAATGCTCGTTTCCCTCGTAGATCGTGGCGAAATGATTGCCCGCGAGCTGGCCCATCTTGCTGGCGAACAGTGTGGCTCCATACGGAAACAAGATCTCGGTCTCGGAGATGCCGCCGGGATACAGGAGGAGGTGTCCGGGCGCCGGATGGCTGGTGTGGTTCTCGTAGCCCAGGCCCAGGTCGAGGTCGCCGAGCGGGATCCACGCCGCCTCGCCGCTCCAGCGGGCCTGGATGAGCTCAGCATTCAGCGGGAGCATCGCCTTGAACCGCTCGCAAGACCTGGGCGCGGTCTGGGTCTCGAGGCGCGCCGTGAAGCGCAGCCCCGAGACCTTTATGTCGACGTTTATGCGCGGGACCCTGCGGCTGTCGTCGTCGCCTGTTTGCGCGTTGCCATGTTGAACGCGTAGTAGAGGACGCCGGTCAGCACGAAACCGACGATGAATGTGATGTCGCCCCACTGCGCGTTCGCCTTGGGGATCGGTCCGGTGTAGATGGCATTGTTCGAGAACAGGCCGATCGAAACGACCAGGCCGATTGCCATGGCTGCGGCGCCTTGCCAGCGCTGGTGGTGGGTGTCGTAGAAGATCGACTCATCGCCGTAGTCGCCCTTGCGTACCCAGTAATCGACAAAGACGACGGCCAGCCACGGCGCGATCCAGTAGCTGATCAGCAGCAGGAAGTTGGTGTAGTTCTCCTGGTAGTTGTGCGCCTCCAGGTAGAGACCGCCGAAGTAGCCGACCACCCCGGCGAGGACCGCGATCGCGGCGCGGCGCTGGCGGAGTGTCAGGCCCACCTCGCGGATGCCGAGCGCGACGAGCGACATCGTGCCGCTGTAGATGTTGATCGCGTTGGCGGCAACCGCCCCGACGGCGATGCACAGCAAGGTGAGGTAGTAGATGACGCCCGGCATCGCCTGCTGAAGCTGTGCGGTCGGGATGTCGGTGGCGCCCCACTTGGTCCCGGCGACCGTCACCAGCACAGCCCCCGCGAACTCGAGGATGACGCAGGAGATAAACACGCCGAGGGCGGCCCAGACGCCGACCATCCTGCGGTCGGTGGTGGGTGGCAGATAGCGCGTGTAGTCGGCGGCGTAGGGGTTCCATCCCGCCGCGTAGCCAAAGGCGGCCGTGAACGCGAGCAGCCAGCTGCCCACGTGGGTCGTCGTCGTAGCCGCGAAGCCGTAGTTGCCGTGGCTGAAGATGAAGATGCAGGCCAGGGCGAACACGACCCCCAGTAGAGGCAGGGCCCACCGTTCGAAAAAGTGGATCAGGTTGTGGCCGAGGGTGGCGATGATGACCTGTGCGACCACGATGACCAGGAACGTCAGCCAGAACGGAAGGTTCAGGGATGGGAACAGAGCCTGCAGCGCGAACGAGCCGCTGACGCTGTTGACGATGAACCAGCCGAAGGCGCCGGTGACCGTGTTGAGGCCTGCCGGGAGGATGTTGCCCAGGAATCCGAACGATGCCCGGCTTTCCACCATCATCGGGACGCCGAACTTCGGTCCCCAGGACGAGAGCACGCCCTGGGTCACTGACCCGAGCGCGGTTCCGATGACGATCGCAGCCAGCGACTCCCACAGGTTGAGCCCGAAGAAGAGGACGCAGATGACCCCCACGAAGAGGGTGGCGAACTCGAGGTTCGGCGACAGCCACGTCCAGAGCAGGTCGATGGGCTTTCCGTGACGCTCGGAGTGGGAGATGAACTCGACGCCACCGGGCTCTACGGTGGCGACCCGTTCGCCATAGTCCCCCTCCCGAATGGGTACGTGCTTTTCGACTTCTTCGATGGACTGCATTAGGCGCTTCCCCCTACTAAAAACGCCGGTAAAAAAGTACGAACGAAGTTTAAGGTCAAGTTAGGATTCCGTCGAATGCTGGATTTGCTGCTCCGGGGCGCGCGCCTACCCGGCGAGCTCGAGACCCGCGACATCGGCATCAAGGACGGCCTGATCAGCGAGCTCGAGCCGGAGACCCGCCAGGCGATTGATCTGGCCGGCGCGCTGGTCACGCCGGCACTCGTCGAGCCGCACATCCACCTGGACGCGGTGCTCACGGAAGGCGAGCCGCGCCACAACGTGACGGGCTCGCTGTTCGAGGGCATCGCTATCTGGGCCGATCGGGTGAAGCAGCTGACCGTCGAGGACGTGAAGCAGCGCGTGCGCACGGTGCTCCGCTGGCAGCTCGCCAACGGGGTGCAGTTCGTCCGGAGCCACGTCGACGTCTGCGACCCGGAGCTGCGCGCGGTACGGGCCCTGGTCGAGGTCCGCAAGGAGATCGGCGACCAGATGACGCTCCAGCTGGTCGCCTTCCCACAGCAGGGAATCCTCTCCTTCGACGGCGGCCAGGACCTGATGCGGCGGGCCGTCGACCTCGGGGTCGACGTCGTCGGGGCGATCCCTCACTTCGAGCTGACCCGCGAGTACGGCGAGCTGTCGATCAAGTTCGCCTTCGACCTCGCGTCCAACAAGGGCCTCCGCGTGGACATCCACTGCGACGAGACGGACGACGACCAGTCGCGCTTCGTCGAGGTGATGGCCGCGGAAACGATTCGGCTGGGGATGGGCGGCCGCGTCACGGCCAGCCACACGACCGCCATGCACTCCTACAACAACGCGTACGCCTACAAGCTGATCAACAACCTCAAGCGGGCGCAGATGCACATGGTGACGAACCCGCTCGACAACTCGACCCTGCAGGGGCGCTTCGACAGCTACCCGATCCGCCGCGGGCACACGCGGGTGAAGGAGCTGCTGGCCGCGGGGATCAATGTATGCATCGGCCATGACTCGGTGATGGATCCCTGGTACCCGCTCGGTTATGGGGACCCACTGCAGTCCGCTTTCGTGCTGGCGCACTACGGCCAGATGTCGGGTCACGGGGAGCTCCGGACCCTGATGGACATGATCACGTGGAACCCGGCGAGCGCGCTGGGCCTGGAGAAGTACGGCCTGCTGCCCGGGTGCCGCGCCGACCTGTGCGCCTTTGCCGCGCCTAGCGAGATGGACGCCATCCGGCTCATCGCACCGCGCAAGCTCGTCCTCCGCGGCGGCAAGATCGTGGCGCGGACCGAGCCCGAGCGGACGACCGTGGTCTGGGATGACCGGGAGGAGCTCGTCGACTTCCTGAAGCCGGCGCCAAAGCCGGCCGTCTAGCTCAGGGAGTAGATCCCCGGCAGCTCGCGGTACAGGCCGGCGTAGTCCAGCCCGTAGCCGATCACGAATCGGTCCGGGATGACGAAGCCGACAAAGTCGATCTGGACCGAGATCTCGCGCCTCGCCGGCCGGTCGAGAAGCGCCGCGACCCGGAGCGAGGCAGGCTTCATCCGACGGAACCGCTTGAGGATCGTGTCGATCGTGCGACCCGAGTCGACGATGTCTTCGACCAGGAGAACGTGGCGCCCTTCCAGCGCACCCTCCACCATGTGGGCGATCTTCACACGCCCACTCGACCTGGTCCCCCCGCCGTAGCTGGCCGCGCGCACGAACTCGAGCTCGGCGGGGATGGACAGGCTGCGCAGCAGGTCGGCGGCGAACACGGTCGCGCCTTTGAGGATCGCGACGATGACGAGCGGCGTTTCGATGTTCGCGTAGACCTCGGAGATCTCGCGCCCGAGCTGGTGCACGCGCTTGGAGATTCGCTCGGAGGAGATCATCGCCCGGCCGGGCGCCCGCCTCGATCCGCGGCCACCGCGAGCCGGCCGGGGTCTCGACGCCAGTGCGTCAGGCAATTCAGGGACAGTCTAGTGTTGGCGATATGCGCAAGGTCTATCGCGGCAGCGACATAGAGGTGAGCTTCGACCTCGACATCTGCATTCACATCGGCGAGTGCCTTCGCGGTGACCCGAAGGTGTTCAAGCTCGACCGGCGGCCGTGGGCGCTGCCTGACGCCGGCGATGCCGACGTGGTGGCGCAGGTCATCGAGCTGTGCCCGAGCGGCGCGCTCCAGTACCGCCGCCTTGACGGTGCCGCCCAGGAGGAGGCGGACTCGGAGACGAAGGTGACTCCCATGCGCGACGGGCCGCTCCTCGTCACGGGACGGATCGAGGTGCGCCACGAAGACGGAACGGTCGAGACCCTGCCGCGCGCGACGCTGTGTCGCTGCGGCGAGTCCCAGCACAAGCCGTTCTGCGACAACCAGCACCTGGCGATCGGATTCAAGGCGCCCGGCCTTCCATTCAAGATCCACCTCAGCCCGGTGCGCCTGCGCCTCGACCAGCCGATGACCAAGGCCGCCGACCCGCGCCGCCTGGACTGAATGAGCGACCACGACGTCGAGCGCTTCAATCGCTGGGCGGCGGACTACGACCGGCACTACCTGCAGAGGCTCATCTTCGAGCCGGTGCAGGAGACGATCCTCGGGGCGGCCAGGGAGGAGGTACCCGATCCCCGCGCGATCCTCGACGTGGGCTGCGGCACGGGTCGCCTGCTGAGGGTCGCGGCGCAAGCATTCCCCAGCGCGAGGCTGGAGGGCGTCGACCCGGCGGTCGAGATGGTGCGGCATGCGCAGGCTGTCCTGCCAGCCTCGAGCCGGATCACGTTCCGCCAGGCGGCGGCCGAACGGCTCCCGTTCCGGGACGCACAGTTCGACCTCGTGTTCAGCACGATGACGTTCCACCATTGGAGCGACCAGCGCGCCGGCGTCGCGGAGGTTGCCAGGGTCCTGAAACCAGGTGGCCGGTGGCTGCTGGCCGACTTCATCGCGACCGGCTTCATGCGCTACGTCCGCCGGCTGTTCAGGCTCAACCGATTTCCAGACCGAAGCGTCCTGGATCCGATGCTGGCGGCGGCGGGATTCGAGGTGCGGGCGAGGCGCCGTGTGCCGCGTCTCGGCGGCCAGGTCCCGGTGCTTGTGATCGGGCGGCCCCCCTTGCAAACGCCCCAGCGCGATCTACCATAGCCGCGACCCGGCCTCTGTGGCGGAGGTTCGGCGCATGACAGGGGGAAGGCGTTATGGCAGTCGCATCTGCCGCGCGCGAGCGCGGCGTGGTCTACCCCGAGGACCGCCTGCCGTGGCCGCAGACGATCCTCATGGGCCTGCAGCACGTGATGGCGATGTTCGGCGCCACGGTGCTCGTTCCGTTGATCCTCGGCTTCAACCCCAACACGGTCATCTTCTTCAGCGGCGTCGCGACCCTCATCTTCCTGTTCGTCACCGGGCGGAAAGTGCCCAGCTACCTCGGTTCTTCGTTCTCGTTCCTGGGCGCGGTGCTGGCCATCCAGGGTGGCAGCACCGGCAATCACAACCTCGCGTACGGCGGGATCCTGATCGCGGGCGTCATCTACCTCCTCATCGGCGTCGCCGTCCACTTTGCCGGCCTCAACGTGATCCGCTTCCTTCTGCCGCCCGTGGTGACGGGCACGGTCGTTGCGGTGATCGGAATCGCCCTCGCCGGCGCCGCCTGGAACAATTTCAAAGGCGACCTGCTGACAGCGACCATAACCGTGCTGGTCGCCGTCCTGGTCAGCGTCTACCTGCGCGGGTTCCCACGCATGCTGCCCGTCCTGTTTGCGGTGGTGATCGGTTATGTCTTCTCGCTCATCGACCCCGCATGCCAGGGGGCGAAGGCGGCGTGCCACATCAGCTTTTCCGGCGTTCAGGGAGCGGCGTGGGTTGGCCTTCCCGCGTTCTCCTTTCCGAGCTTCGGCAATCCGGTCCGCCAGTTCAGCCTGTTCTGGTTCATCCCCCTGATCCTCGTCGCCGAGAACGCCGGCCACGTTTTCGCCATCAGCGGGATCATGAAGCGCGACCTCTCTGGATATCTCGGCCGGACGTTCATGGGCGACGCCATCGGAACCATCGTCAGCGCGCTCTTCGGCGGCACCGGGGAGACCACGTACGCCGAGAACATCGGCGTGATGGGCGTGACGCGTGTTTTCTCGATCTGGGTCTTCATCGTCGCCGCGGTCTCGGCCATCCTGCTGGGCTTCATCCCGAAGTTTGGCGCGCTCGTCGACAGCATCCCAAGCAGCGTGATCGGCGGTATCGAGCTCTACCTCTTCGGACTGATCGCAGTGATCGGCGCCAAGATCTGGGTGGACGGCCGTGTCGATTTCGGCAAACGGGCCAACCTCGCGGTGGCCGCGATCCCGCTGATCCTCGCCGCGGGTGGCGCCGACGTCAAGTTCGGCGACTTCGAGCTCAACAACCTGGCACTCGGAGCGCTCGGCGCCATCGTCCTCTATCAGATCCTGCGTCCGGGTCACATTCGAGACAGCGAAACAGAGCCCGCGGAGGTGGTATCCGGGTAAATTCGGCCGCCGTCCCGGGGTGTGGCATTGTTGGGCGCGTGACGGTGGACATCGCAGCGCTCCGTGCGAGGCTGCGCTCGGGGACGCTGGCGCAGGAACTGCTGGCGCCGGGGCGCGAGGTGGTGCTGCGATCCGGCGACCGCGAGCTCACCCGCGACGAGCTGAAGACCGAAGCCGAACGAGTCGCGGGCGGGCTGCACGGTCTGGGTGTCAAACAGGGCGACCGGGTCGCGCTGTACGCGGCCAACTCGCTCGACTGGGTCATCGCGTATCTCGGCATTCAGCGAGCAGGCGCATGCGCGGTGATGATGAATCCCGATTACCACTCGGCCGAGGCGGAGCACATCCTGCGCGACTCCGAACCCGTAGCCGTTGTCGCCGACCGCCCCCGTGTCGCAATCGTCGAGCAGCTGGGCCTCCGCACCGTCGCGGTCGAGGACCTGCCGCGCGGCGCACCGCCGGCGATGCCGGCGCTCACGCCTGAAAGCCCGGCCGCGATCCTCTACACCTCAGGTACCACCGGCCGCCCTAAAGGCGCCGTCCTCGACCACGGCAACTTCCTGGCCCAGGGCCGTGGCGCGCTCGAGGTCTGGCGCTGGACGTCGAGCGACGTGCTCGTCCACGCCTTGCCGCTGTTTCACCTGCACGGACTCGGGATGGGCCTGCATGGGACGCTGCTCAGCGGTGGGCGCGCGACGCTCATCGCCTTCACGCCGGCCGCTGTGATCGACGAGCTGACCAGGGACGGCACGATGTTCTTCGGCGTGCCCTCGATGTACCAGCGCCTGTGCGAGTGGTTGGAAGAGCACCCGACCGATCTCTCGCATGTTCGCGTGTTCGTGTGCGGCTCCGCGCCGCTGCCCCCAGCGCTGTTCGAACGCTGCGCGCGGCTGCTCGGCCAGCCACCGGTCGAGCGCTACGGGATCACCGAGGGCGGCATCGTGGTGACTAATCCCTACGACGGGCCGCGCCAGCCCGGTCGCGTGGGCTATGCGTTTCCCGGCGTCGAGGTCAGGCTGGGCGACCTGGACGAGGTGCTGCTCAAGGGCGGCCAGGTCTTCCAGGGCTACTGGCGCAACCCGAAAGCGACCGCGGAGGCGTTCACCCCGGATGGCTTCTTCCGCACCGGCGACGTGGGGGAGATCGCCGAGGACGGCACGCTGGCCATCCGCGGCCGGCTCAAGGAGCTGATCATCACCGGCGGCTTCAACGTCTACCCTCGCGAGGTCGAGCTGGTCCTCGAGGCGCATCCCGCGGTGCAGGAGGTGGCGGTGGCCGGAGTGCCGAGCGAAAAATGGGGCGAGGAGGTCACGGCGTTCGTCGTGCCTTCCGGCTCCGCGCCGCTCGTCGAGGGCGAGCTCATCGAGTTCGCGCACGAGAATCTTGCCGCCTACAAGTGCCCCAAGCGCGTCATCGTCATCGATGCGCTGCCGCGCAACGCGATGGGCAAGATCCAGCGCTCGCAGCTCGTGAAATGAGATTCCTCGACCTCACACAGGACTTCTCGCTCCACACACCGGCCTTCGCGGGCTATCCAGGTCCGGCCATTCGCTGGATCAAGCACCTCGCGTTCGATCGGGCCGGGGGCCAGGAGATCACGATGACTATGCATGTCAGCACGCACCTCGACGCGCCCGCGCACTTCTTGACGGGCGGCAAGTTCATCGGCGAGCTGCCGCTCGACTTCCTGATCGGTCCCGCTTGCGTCGTCGACCTGCAGCGGTACGGCGTCGGCGACTACGACGTCTACGAGCCGGAGCATTTCGAACGGTGGGAGAAGGACACCGGGATCAAGATCGACGCGCGCGACATCCTGATCATCCGCACCGGCTATCACCGCTACTACCCGGAGAACTGGACCGATCGCTCGCGCGTCGACGAGACGACCTACTTCATCCGCCACCCGGGTCCGAGCCGCAAGTTCGCGGAGTGGGTGCTGGAGCGCAGGATCCGCTGGATCGCGGTCGACACCGGGAGCGCGGACCATCCGATGAACACCGTCATCCGGCGCATCCGCGCGGACGAGGCCGAGGAGGCCGAGAAGAAGCTCGGCCGGAGCCTGGACGAGATCTTCCCCAAGGCCGACTACCAGATCATGCACACGCTGCTCTTTCCCCACGACGTGATCCACATCGAAAATCTCGGTGGGCAGCTGGATCAGGTGCTCGACCAAAAGATCCAGTTCGGCTGCTTCCCGTGGCGATTCCAGGGCGGCGAAGCGGCCCTCTGCCGCGCCGTCGCCATGGTCGAATGAAACCGCCGCCGTTCGAGTACCACGCGCCGACGTCGGTCGAAGAGGCCTGCCGGCTGATCGGCTCGCTGGACGACGCAAAGATCCTCGCCGGCGGGCAGTCGCTCATCCCGCTGCTCAACTTCCGGCTGGCCCGGCCCCGACACCTCGTCGACATCAACCGCATCGTCGGCCTGGATCGCATCTACGAGCGCGACGGCGGGGTGGCTGTGCAGGCCCTGGTGCGCCAGGCGGCGGTCGAAGACTCAGAGCTGGTCGCCCGCGTCTGTCCATTGCTGAGCGACGCCGTGCGCCTGGTCGCGCATCGGGTCATCCGGAACCGGGGCACCGTCTGCGGCAGCATCGCCCACGCGGACCCCGCCTCGGAGCTGCCGGCAGTGCTCCTGGCCCTCGGTGGGCACGTGGTCGTGCGTTCGACCCACGGCGAGCGAGCGGTGCACGCGGAGCAGCTCTTCGGCGGAATGTTCGAGACCACGCTGTCGCCCGACGAGGTCGTGGTCGAGGCGTGGTTCCCGGAGATCCACGACTCGTTCGCGATCTTCGAAGAGTCCCGGCGCCACGGCGATTTCGCCCTGGCCGGCGTCGTGCGCGCGGACAGGAAGCTGGCCCTGTTCGGCGTGGCGCCGACACCGGTGCTGGCCGATCCGCGCGACCCGACCCGTGACCTCGAGCCCAGCGCGGACGTCGAGGCGACGCCCGAGTTCCGCCTCCACCTCGTCAGAGTTCTCGCGGCAAAGGCATTTGCCGCGTGAGGGTGAACGGCAATGCACACCCGGCGCCCGTGGATACCCGCAGGCTGCTCTCCGACCATCTCCGGCACGACCTCGGTCTGACCGGGACCCACGTGGGATGCGAGCACGGCGTGTGCGGCTGCTGCACGGTGCTGCTCGACGGCGCGGCGGTGCGCTCGTGCCTGATGCTCGCGGTGCAGGCCGAGGGACATGAGGTGACGACCGTGGAGGGCCTGACCCGCGAAGGGGCACCGCTCCACCCTGTGCAGCAGGCGTTCCATGAATGTCACGCGCTGCAGTGCGGCTTCTGCACTCCTGGATTCGTGATGTCGGTGCTCAGCCTTCTCGCGCAGCATCCGGACCCGACGGCGCACGAGATAGAAGAAGGAATCGCGGGCAACCTGTGCCGCTGCACGGGCTACGCGTCGATCCGGCGGGCGGTGGTGCGCGCAGTCGAGCTGTCCAGGGAATGACGACCCGATGGTTCGGCGCGCCGGTGCAGCGAGTCGAAGACGACCGGCTGCTGCGCGGTCACGGGCGATACACCGACGACATCGACGACGGGGCGCTCGAATGCTGCTTCGTGCGCTCGCCTTACGCCCACGCGCGAATCACGTCGATCGACGTCGAGGCGGCGCGCGGGATGCAGGGCGTGGTCGCTGTTTACACAGCGGCTGACCTGCCGTTCGGAGGCGTCGACCTGCCGCTCCTCATCCCGCATCCCAACCTGACCCATGGCCGCACGCAACGCTGCCTCGCCTCCGATGTCGTCCGCTACGCGGGCGAGGCGGTCGCCTTCATCGTGGCTGACAGCCGGTACGTCGCGGAAGACGCGGCCGAGCTGGTGCAGGTCGAGTACGAGCCGCTGCCGGTTGTGATCACGCCCGAAGACGCGGTGAGGGCCGAGCACCTGGTGCACGACGACGTGCCCGGCAACGTCGCGGCCGAGATGCTCCAGGAAGTCGGCGGCGTGGACGCGGCGCTGGCGGCAGCGCCCCATCGCAAGAATCTTCGTTTTCGCTACGAGCGCGGCGCCGCGAACGCGCTCGAGGCGCGCGCCGTCTGGGCGCTCTGGTCCGATGCGGAGCACAGGCTGACGGTCTACGACTCGACCCAGTCGCCCACGTCGATCCGCGGTGGGCTCGCGGTGCTGTTCGGTCTTCCTGAGTCGAGCGTGGACGTGATAGCGCCCGATGTCGGCGGTGGATTCGGATCGAAGATCATGCTCTTCTATCCCGACGAGCTCCTGGTGCCGTACGCCGCGATGCAGCTTGGCCGCCCTGTCAAGTGGACCGAGGACCGGCAGGAGCATTTCACCGCGGTCAACCAGGAGCGCGGCCAGGTGCACGAGGTCGAGGTCGGCTTCGACGACCAGGGACATGTGCTAGCGCTCAGCGACGACTTCATCCACGACGGAGGCGCGTACACCCCGTACGGGATCATCCTGCCGATCATCACCGCGGCCCAGGTGCCCGGGCCCTATCGGATCCCGAACTATCGAGTCCGCTTTCGCGACCTCTATACGAATGCCATTCCGACCTCGCCCTATCGCGGCGCAGGCAGGCCACACGCCTGCTTTGTCATGGAGCGGACTCTGGACGTGATCGCGGCCGAGCTCGGCCTCGACCGCGTCGAGGTCCGGCGGCGCAACCTCATCCAGCGCGATGAGTTTCCGTACGAGGTCGGCGTCGCGTGGCAGGACGGAAACACAGTCATATACGACAGCGGCAACTATCCGGAGCTGCTCGATCGCGCGCTGACGATGCTTGGCCCGAGGCCCGCGGGCGACCACGTCGGAATGGGACTGGCGATCTACGTCGAGGGCACGGGCGTCGGGCCTTATGAGGGCGCTCACGTGCAGGTCCTCGTCTCGGGCAAGGTGATCGCCGCGACCGGGATCCCGAGCCAGGGCCAGGCCCACGCGACGGTGTGGGCGCAGGTCGTCGCCGATGAGCTCGGCGTCGACATTAAGGACGTCGAGGTCACCAGTGGAGACACGCGACGCTTCTCGTGGGGCGTCGGCACGTTCGCCTCGCGCAGCGCCGTGACTGCGGGCAACGCCATGCACGTCGCGGCGAGCATGGTCGCCGCCAAGGCGAAACAGATCGCGGCCGAGCACCTGGAGGCAAACCCTGACGACCTCGAGCTGGTCGGCGGCCAGGTCAGAGTCAAGGGCTCTCCCGACCGCGGCATGCCGCTCGCAGCGGTGGCGGTGCTGTCGAACCCCGTCCGATACGCGTTCGGTGGCGGCACGGAGGCGGCGACCCAGTTTGCGGCCAGGGCTCGTCCCGGTCCGCCTTTGCAGGATGGCGAGCAGCCGGGCCTCGAGGCGACCGGCTACTACAGCCCACCTGGCTCGACATGGGCGTCCGGCTGCCACGCGGCCTACGTTCGCGTCGATCCCAGGACGTTCCGCCTGGAGATCCTGAAATACGTGGTCGTGCACGACTGCGGGCGGGTGATCAATCCCCTTGTGCTCCAGGGCCAGATCGAGGGTGGCGTCGCGCAAGGGATCGGCGGGGCCTTCTACGAACGCCTGGCCTACGACGCCGATGGGCAGCTGCGCAACGCGTCCTTCATGGAGTTCCTCATGCCCTACGCGACCGAGATCCCGCCCATCGAGATCGACCACATCGAGACCCCGTCGCCGCTCAACCCGCTGGGTGTGAAGGGGGCGGGGGAGGCGGGCGTGATCCCGGTCGGCGCCGTGCTGGCTTCGGCGATCGACGAGGCTCTCGGAGTGCCGATCACCGAGATGCCGCTTTCGCCACTTAAGCTCTATGAGCTGACGCGGTGACCCGGCCGTGGGTCCGGCCGCTGATCAGGTCTGCCGTCTACTCGTACTTCGCATTCGGAATGGCGAAGCTTCGGCGGCTCGGGCGCATAACGCCTCGTTGTATCCAACGGCGTGCATTCAGCGCGCGAATTCGGCCCCGTTGGCGTCAACGGTGCGGGATTCGGGTCTGACTACTCCGCTCTGACCACGGCGGCGACGATGTTGCCTCCAGGCGGCCCCTGGTGCGAGTTCCGCTCCCCGCCGCTGACGTAGTTCGTGGTGCGACCGGTCACCGATGCGACGAGCATTCCGCCCAGCGCCTTGCCGATCTGATACGCGTCGGCGTCGTCGAGCAGGGTGATTCGCTGGCCCCGGATCTGGTCGCTGCCCGGGATGACGGACTTCGCGAACACGTGAACGAGGCGCTGTCCAAGGTCCGACTCGTCGGGCAAGCCCTCTTTGAAGTGCAGCCCCGCCGAACGCAGCGCGCTGCGCACGCCCTCGGCGTCTATGAAGTCCTTCGTCACCGCATGGCCGATCCGAAGCGGGCTTCCCGACGCGGTCGAGTTGCCGAATACGACCACCTCGCCGTGGCGCTTCTCGCCGCCGGACGAGGTCATCGCGACCTCGGAATAGAGGTCCCAGTTGCGCCTCACCACCTCATCCGACAGCGACGCCTCCGGGACTTCGCCCAGCGCCATCGCCACGCCCAGCGCTGCCGCGTCGTTGGCGTAGACGCCCGCGCCCTCGGGGCCGAACGTGAGGTCGTGCGACACCACGGTCGTGCCACGCGATTCAGCGTCCTTGATGCTGGCCGTCGTCAGGCCCGGCACCTTGACCATCACGAGGTGGACATCCTTGGGGTTGGTCAGGCCGGCGTCGCTCATCGCATGCTTCGTTGCTTCGGCGACCTTTCTGATCTGGCCCATGCGTCCGACTTCCTCGGGAGTGATGGCGTCCGAGCCCGCGCGGCCCACGACCAGGCGCTTGTCATCGGCGGCGCGCTCATCTGAAACCTCGACCCACTCTCGCGTGACCGCCGCGATGTGCGGCGTGATCACGCCCGGGCACCCCCCGGAGAGGACGAAGATCACGTGCTTCGCCACCTCGTCCACCGGGATGCCGAGAAACTTCGCGGTCCATTCCCGCAGCGCGACGTCCGCCCACACGCGACCCCAGTCGTCGTGCGCACCGGTGCCCTCGGTCTTGCCGACCAGCGCGACAAGGGTGTCGGGCCTGATCTTTCCGGAGTCGGCCAGCTTCTGCAAGCCTGAGGTATCCGCAGGCGTGGCCGATGGACAGACGAACATGTCGACGCGCTGCGCCCTCATCGCATCTCCTCAGTCAAGACCAGGTGGCCGCTGGAATCCGAACCCCGGCATCCTCTCCAGCTCCTCGGCGAAGTCGAGCAGGCCGTATTCCTGCCCGAACTGCCCGACCAGCTGCACTCCCACGGGCAGCCCGTCATGCAGGCCGGCCGGGATCGAGATCGCCGGTACGCGCGCGAAGCTCACGGGAAGCACGAACTGCACGTAGCGCGCCCACTCGTCGCCGAGAAACGGCGGCACGTTGTCGATCGACATGGGGAGGAGGCCGAGCGTGGGTGTGAGAAGGAAGTCGTATCGGCTTTGCAGCGGTATCGCCACGGCGCGGTTGGCCGCGTAGGTCGCCGATTCGAACGCGCGGAAGTAGTCCATCGCCGTCAGGTCGCGTCCCTCAGCGGCCAGCCTCTGGATGCCGGGACCGAACGTCGACAGGTCGGCCGGGAAGCTCGCCATGCTCGCGCGACGCACCACGCCGTAGCCCTGCGCGACCGGCTCCGGATTCCACTCGATCTCTTCGACCACATGCCCGGCGCCTTCCAGCGCCGTCACCGCCCGGCGGCAAGCCTCCTGGACTGCGGGGTCGGCGCCGAGCTGGCTGCTATCGGCCATGCCGATCAGGCGCGGCTTCCGCCCGAACTCGATCCATCGCGGTGTGGTCGAGGTCATCGCGCCGAACAGCAGCCTGGCGTCGGCCACGGACCGCGCCATCGGGCCACGCGACTGCATGACCGTCGCGTCGACCTCTTCGTTGGGGATCCGATCGGGCGTGGGGCGCAGGCCGACCACTCCGCAGCAGGACGCGGGAACGCGGATCGATCCTCCGGTGTCGCCGCCCAGGGCGACCGCGGTCATGCCGGCCGCCACCGCCGCCGCGCTGCCGCCGCTCGAACCGCCCGGCGTGATGCCCTCGCGCCACGGGTTCTGCGTTGCGGGAAACAGCGTGTTCGTGGTGCCGATCGCGGCGGCAAGCTCGGGCAGGTTGGTCTTGCCGAGGATCGCCATCCCCGCTGTCCGCGCCCGAGCGACCGGCACGGCGTCCTCGTCCGCGACGCGGTCGCGCCACGAAGGCGTGGCATATGTGTAAGGCATGCCGGCCACGGGCTGGCTGTCTTTGACGGCCAGCGTCACGCCGGCATATGGACCGGGCCTGGACGCGGCGTGCTTGTCGACGTGGATGTACGCGTGGATCCGCGAGTCGAACTGCTCGATGGCGTCGAGGTGCGCATTTACGGCCGCCTGCGGATCCAGCTTGCCGAGACGTACGCGGTTGGCGATGTCCTCCGCGGAGAGCCAGCGCGGCGATTCGTCGGTCACAGGTCAGGCACAACGTCGCGGACGATGCGCGCGAAGAGCTCGCCGGCGCTCTTCACGCCGAAGTCGATGACGTCCTCCAGGTCGAATGTCTCGTCCGCCGAGTCGGACGTCACGCGCACAGCGCCCCAGGGTAATCCGTTCTGGTGCGCGACCTGCGCGATGGCGGCGGTCTCCATGTCGACGCAGGCGCCGTCGGGAAAGTCGCGGGCCAGCGCGTCGCGCACCGCCCGCGTCGTGATGATCTGATCGCCTGTCAGGACCAGTCCATGCCGAACAACTCTCGGGTTCTCCACCGAGCGCTTTGCGGCGACGAGAAGCTTCGCGGCCAGCGGGGCATCGGCGCTGAGGACCGACACGTTGAGCCCCGGGATGACACCCCGCGCGGGCGTGAGGGGCCTGCCGTCCATGTCGTGCTGCACCGCGCCCGACGCGACGATGACCTGGCCTCGCGACGTGTCGTCTCGAACGGCACCCGCGAGTCCGATCGACATCATGCACCGCGGCTTGAAGACGTCCTGGACGAACTGGGCCGAGAGCGCGGCAGCGACCTTGCCGACGCCGCTGACGACGACTACCATCCCGTCGCCTTCCCAGACTCCGATCTTGGGCCCGATCGTCTCCGACCGCGGAAGATGCTGCACCAGCCCGCGAGCTTCGAGCTCCAGCGCGGCGAATACAGCGACCGGCCTTGTCTCAGGCACGGATGAAAGGCTAACGCTGGTTCAGGTGCCGGAAGTAGACGCTCGCAGCGCGTCTATCGGGGCGACGGGGCAAATCGCGAGCGAGCGGTGTCATCCCAGCGGTAGCTGAGCTGACTCACCACCCCGACCACGCCATCGAGGTCCCTGGTGACGCGAGCCAGGATATCGGCGTCGCTCTTACGGTCGACCTGGCCGGAGAGCGTCACCACGTTCGAGAGAACGTCGACCGTGATGGTGTCCGTCTCATCGATGAGGATCGCCGGGATGACGCCGTCGACGATGTCGTCGCGAAGGTCTTCGTCTGAGCGCAGGAAGACCTGCAAGAGATCGCTGCGGCTGAGGATGCCCGCGATCAGTCCCCTGGGGTCGACGACGATCAGGCGGCGCACGTTTCGTTCCTGCATGGTGCGGGCGGCCTGCGCCAGCGTCGTATCCGCTGTCACGGTGATCGGCGGAGTGGACATCAGGTCCGAGGCGACGAGCCCCTCGGCCTTCGCCCTGTTGCTGCGCCTGCGCCTCAGGTGAATGAGGTCCGTCCCTGACTCGAGCTCGGCGCGCCTTTCCTTGAGAAGCAGGTCGGACTCGGACACCACTCCGACCGGCACCCCGTCTCGGTCGACGATCGGGATCGCGCTGACGCGATTCTCCTCGATGAGACGGACCAGCAGCTTGAACGCGGTAAGGGGGCCGGCGACGTGGACGCGCGCGGTCATCACGTCGGCAACCGTCCGGCGCCGAGGAAAGGTGCTCACGCGCGAACCCTCTCGGCGACGAGCACAGGCCGGTCGGTGGCCCGCAGCAAGTCGTATGTGACCGAGCCAAACAGCATGCCGGCGAGGTCGCTCATCCGGCTCGACCCGATCACGATCACGTCGGCGTGCCAGCGAGCGGCGGCTTCCGCCACGACGCGGGCGACCGGTCCGGGCTCGGCAACCATCGTCTCGACCTCCAGGCCGCCCTCCGCGAACAGCGCCGTCGCCTTCTGAAGCGTGGTCGCGATCTCGTCGTCGGTCTCGACAAACGAGAAGCCCTGCGCTCCCACGATCGCCTGCGCGACGTGAACCACGAGCACCTTGGACCCGTCCCCCGAGGCAACCGCCGTTGCGGCATGAACCCCGGGCGCCAGGTCGTCGCCCCCCGCGACTGCGAGCAGCACGCGCCTCGGGTGGAAGACATCGTCGGATCGTCCGCGCACGATGAGCACCGGGCAGTCGACAGCGCAAAGAACGTGATGGCTCACGCCGTGCTGCAGCATCGACTGCCATTCCGACAGGCCGCGAGATCCCACCACGACGAGGTCGGCGTTGAACTCGCGGGCGGCCTGCGCTATGGCGGCGGTGACATGGCCGTTGTCGGCGTGGCTCAGCTCGCCGTCGGCCTCGACGCGAAGCGACCGGAGCCGGGTGACGGCATCGCTGATAAGCCTGGTCGCTTCGCTTCGCGTCTCGACATCCCAGGACCCGTGGCGGTGATGGACTTCGAGGCTCCACACATGGACGACGCGAACGCTTGCCTCCCAAGCCTGGGCAAAAGACGCCGCGACCGTGACGGCGACGTCCGCTTGATCGCTTCCATCGGTGGCGAGGAGGATTCGGCTGAATCCATAGCTTTTCATGGCTCAAGGATCCAGCCGAGACCCGTGTCGCGGTAGGGTCTAATGCCCCGCCCCGGCCAGGCAATGTGGCGTAAATTCGCGGCGGATGGCCGAGGCTCGTGACCGCAAGGACATGCTTCTGGAGGCGGGCCTCACGCTGGCCTCGGAGCTCTCGCTACCGATCGTGCTCCAACGAATCGTCGACCTGGCCGCGCAGGTGACCGACGCCCGCTACGGCGCCCTCGGCGTGATCGGGGAAGGCGACGTCCTCGTCGAGTTCGTGACCACAGGCATCGGCGCGCGCCAGCGGCAGGCGATCGGGGATCTTCCGACTGGGCGTGGCGTGCTGGGCCTCCTCATCCACGAGCCAAGACCGGTGCGGATCAAAAACATCGAGGACCACCCGCAGTCGGTCGGGTTTCCGGCGAACCACCCGCCGATGCATTCGTTCCTCGGCGCGCCTGTGCAGGCGATGGGCCGGGTGTTCGGCAACATCTACCTGGCCGAGAAGCGATCGGGAGATGAGTTCACGAAGGAGGATGAGGAGGCCCTCGTCGTGCTCGCGACCCAGGCCGGGGTGGCGATCGCCAACGCTTCGCTGTACGAGCAGGTTCGCTCGCGCGAGGCCTGGTTGAACGCGCTGAGCGACATCACGACCCAGGTCCTCACAGGATCCAGGGAAGGATCCTTGCTGGAGAACATCGCCGAGCACGCCCGGGACCTGGCAGGCGCCGACTCCGCGACGATCACTGTCCGCTCGGGCTCGCCAGGCCAGCTCGTGGTGGCGGCAGCGGCCGGCGCCCGGGCGAACGACCTCCGCGCGCAGCGGTTGCCGGAGGAGGGCTCCATCTCGGGCCGGGTGATGCGTACCGGCCAGGGCCTCATGTTCGAAGACGTCAGCGCGGAGGCGCGCGCGTACCAGCCGATCATCAGCCTCGGCCGCCACGGCCCGGCGTTCTATGTGCCGCTCCGGGTTCCTGGTGGGGCGGCCGGCACCTTGATGGTCGCCAACCTCAAAGGAGGCAAGCGGTTCTCGCCTTCCACCAGGCTGCTCGTGGAAAGCCTTGCCGACGCCGCGTCTGTCGCCCTGGATTACGACCGCGCCCAGTCGGACCTGCGCCGGCTCGGCCTGATGGAGGAGCGCGAGCGCATCGCCAAAGAGCTGCACGACGGCATCATCCAGTCCCTTTTCGCCGTCGGCATGGGGCTCGAGGGAACGGCCTTGATGAGCGGCAATCCCGAGGTCAGCGGGCGCATCGAGCATGCGGTCGAAGGGCTCGACCACGTCATCCGCGACCTCCGTAACTACATCTTCGGGCTGCGTCCGGGGATCCTCGCCGACCGCCAGCTCGATCAGGCCCTGCGCAACCTCGGCGAGGAGATGCAGGCCGGTTTACCGCAGGCGATTGACGTGCAGGTCGACGCCGCGGTTGCCGCAACTCTGTCCGGCAGGTCCGCTGACATCGTCCAGCTGACCCGGGAGGCGCTCTCCAACGTCGCGCGACATGCTCACGCCGAGCGGGCATCCGTTCGGCTCGAGCGCAATGGCTCCGACGCAGTCCTCACGGTCCAGGACGACGGGGTCGGGTTCAGGCCGGACGGCAATTCAGCCGGCAACGGGCTTCGCAACATGCGCGAGCGAGCCGCGAGGCTCGGCGGAAGCCTGAACGTCATAAGCGCCGCTGGAAAGGGAACCACGCTGAGGGTCGCCTTTCCGGTCTAGAGCCGGACGGCCCTGCAGGCCCGGGACCCCTGGCGCATGGCCGGGGCGCCGGGTGGGATCATGTGGCGATGGCAGGAAGCAGACTCAGAGTCCTACTGGTCGATGACCACGAGGTCGTCCGGGACGGGGTCAAGTCCCTGATCAACGCCAACGAGGACATGACGGTGGTGGCAGAAGCCAGCTCGGTCCGGGATGCCGTCGAGCAGGCCGTGCGCACCCGCCCCGACGTGGTCGTCATGGACGTGCGGCTCACGGACGGGAGCGGCATCGAAGCCACCCGCGAGATCCGCGCCAGGCTCGAGAAGACGCAGGTGCTGATGCTCACATCGTTTGCCGACGACGAGGCGCTGTTCGCCTCGATCATGGCCGGGGCTGCCGGATACGTGCTCAAGCAGATCCGCGGTGGCGAGCTGGTGCGCGCCATCAGAGAGGTGGGCGCGGGCAAGAGCCTCCTCGACCCGGAGGTGACAAAGGCGGTCTTGGAGCGGCTGCGCAAGGGCAAGACCATGCGCGACGAAAAGCTCGCGCGCCTCTCGGCGCAGGAGGAGAGAATCCTCACCCTTGTCGCGCGGGGGATGACCAACGGGCAGATCGGCGACCAGTTGAAGCTGGCGGAGAAGACGGTCAAGAACTACGTCTCGACCATCCTGTCCAAGCTCGAAGTGGCGCGACGCGCAGAAGCCGCGGCATACCTGGCGCGCCACACCACCACGCCCGGAGCGAACTGTTAGAAGCCTTTAGGGCCTGATCGCCTTCTCGAGCCGCTGGGCGATCGATTCGGCGAGCTCTCGCACCGTCCCCTCGGCGACCTTGTGCAGGAGCGCCTCGTCCAGCTGCTCGCCGACCTTACCCATCGGAGGTGCATACATGCCGCTCACCGTCAGGCGTGTTTCGCTCCTGCCGGACGGAGCCACCTCGATCTTCCCCGTCATGACCGGAAAGAGCTTCTCCGGAAACGTTGCCTTCCATGTCACGGGAACGACCGCCCATGTGCTCGTCTTGACAGGCTCGCCTATCTCGACCTCGACCTTCTTCCGCACCGGCACGCCGGCCACGTGAAGTCCGACGGTCGCGACCTTCTCGCCTTTGACCTTGGGGAACCACTTCATGGGTCCCTCGAGAAGCGCGGAGCTCACATTCTTGACGGGATGCTGAAGATGGACCGTGTGCTCTACGTGCACGCCCTCTACTCTCCCGCGCGGTGTTTCGCACCGCGGCCCAACCGCCGGAGCGCCCACCGGACGGGGTCGAAGTAGACATCGTCCATGCGCTCCTTGAGCGGAATGATTGCATTGTCCGTGATGTGGATGTGCTCGGGGCACACTTCTGTGCAGCACTTCGTGATGTTGCAGTAACCGACCCCGGCCTTCTCCTTGAGCAGCGGCGTCCGGTCGAGGACATCCCTGGGATGCATCTCCAGCTCGGCGATGCGGATCATGAAGCGCGGGCCGTAGAAAACGCGCTTTGAATCGTGGTCGCGGAGAACGTGGCACACGTCCTGGCAGAGGAAGCACTCGATGCACTTGCGGAACTCCATGCTGCGCTCGACGTCCTTCTGCTGCATGCGCCACGGCTCGCTGGCCGTCATGTCCTTCTCGCTCGGCGTGAAAGGCGGGATCTGCTTGTTCACCTCGTAGTTCCAGCTGACGTCGGTGACCAGGTCCTTGACGACCGGGAATGTCTTCATCGGGCGAACGCTGAGCGCAGCGCCGTAATCCGCGATCGGCGTCTTGCACATGAGTCGTGGAAAGCCATCGACCTCGGCTGAGCACGACCCGCACTTGGCGGCCTTGCAGTTCCAGCGAACCGCGAGGTCGGAGGCCAGGTTGGCCTGGACCCACAGCACCGCGTCGAGCACGACCATGCCTTCCCGCACGGGCACCACGTAGGAGACGTACTCGCCGCCCCGGGAATCGCCGCGCCAGATCTTCAGGTCCAGGTCGGAGATTTCCGCAGCCACTACTCCCTCTCCTCTGGCGTGTAGCGCGCATATGACTGGTGCACCACTCCATCAAGGTAGGCCGGCATCGGCGGCCGCTTCTCGGCCTTGACCACCATGCCATCCGGCGTCTTCTCAGCGACGAAGTTGACCTCGGCGAGCGCTTCGTCCAGCTTCGGGAAATCCGAGCGGGCGTGGGCGCCTCGGCTTTCTTTACGCTCGAGCGCCGAGCGCAGCAGCGCCTCGGCGTTGATCAGCATGGAGCTCAGGTCGGCGGCCGTATGCCAGCCCGGGTTGAAGGCAAGGGTTGTCGACCCGCCCGTGCCGCAGGCTCTGGCCCGAGCTCCGATCTCCAGAATCGCCTCGAGGCCGGCCTCCAGGCCCGCGCCGTCGCGGACGATCGGCGCGTATCTGCTCATCGTCTCCTGGATCTCGACCTGGAGCTTGTAAGGGCTCTCAGCGGCAGGACGTTCGAGTGGAGCCATGAGCGCTGTGATCGCGCTATCGACCTCGCGCTCGTCCAGCTTCGCCCGCGCCGCCTGCGGATTCGATCGTGCCCTGCAGGCGACCCCTTCGCCTCCTCGCTTGCCGAAGACGAGCAGGTCGCTGAGGGAGTTGCCGCCCAGCCGGTTTGCGCCGTGAAGACCGGCCGCGACCTCTCCCGCCGCGTAGAGTCCCGGCACTGTGCTCGCGCCTGTCTCGGCGTCGACTCGCACCCCGCCCATCGCGTAATGGATCGTCGGCGCGACCTCCATCGGCTGCGTGGTGATGTCTACCTTCGCAAGCTTCAAGAACTGCTCGTACATCGACGGCAGCTTGCTCTTGATGAATTCGGGCTTGCGATGTGTGATGTCGAGAAAGACGCCACCGTGCGGGCTGCCGCGGCCGGCGCTGACCTCGGAGTTGATGGCGCGCGCGACGATGTCTCGCGACGAGAGCTCCATCCGCTCATGGTCATAGCGCTCCATGAACCGCTCGCCGTCTTTGTTGCGAAGCACTCCGCCCTCGCCGCGCACACCTTCGGTCACGAGGATGCCGCGAACGCCCGCGGGCCACACCATCCCTGTCGGGTGGAACTGGACCATCTCCATGTCGCGGAGCTGCGCACCGGCGTCGTAGGCGAGCGCCGTCCCGTCGCCCGTGCACTCCCACGAGTTGGAGGTCACGCGGTACATCTTTCCCGCGCCTCCCGTCGCGAGCAGCAGCGCGGCGCAGCGGTACAGGATCAGCGAACCGTCCGAACGCCGATAGGCCAGGGCTCCCGCGATCTGCCCGTCGGACTTCAGAAGCTTGACGACGGTCACCTCCATGTGGACATCGACGCCCCTGGTGTGGACCACCCGGTCCTGCAGCGTGCGCAGCAGCTCCAGGCCGGTGCGGTCGCCGATGTGGGCAAGTCTCGGATACGTGTGCGCGCCGAACGGCCGCTGGTGGATGCGGCCCTGCCAGGTCCGGTCGAACACCGCGCCCCAGCGTTCCAGCTCGAGCACTCGCTCGGGCGATTCCTTGGCGTGCAGTTCGGCCATCCTCCAGTCGTTCAGCATCTTGCCGCCCTTCATCGTGTCGGCGAAGTGAACCTCCCACGTGTCCTGGTACGCCACGTTGTGGAGCGCCGCCGCGACCCCACCTTCCGCCATGACCGTGTGGGCCTTGCCGAGCAGGGACTTGCAGACGATCAGGACCCTGAGTCCCGCCTCGCCGGCCGCGATCGCCGCTCGCAGGCCCGCGCCGCCGGCGCCAAGGATGAGGACGTCGGTCTCGACCGTCTCGTATGCGGGCCCTGTCACGGGATCCACCTGGGGTCGTGCAGCACGCCCGCCATCAGCAGACGGATGTAGACGTCGGTCAGCAGGACCGAGAACATGCTGACCCACGCCCAAAGGTCGTGACGGATGTTCAGCACCGTGACACCCTTCCATAGCTGGAACCGAGCGCGAGCGCTTCGGGAGCATGAAAAGCAGTTGAGCTCGCCCCCGGCCAGGTGACGTAGGGCGTGGCAGCCGAACGTGTACGCGGACAGCAGCAGAACGTTGACCACCATGAGCAACGAGCCCAGGCCGATGCCAGGCTTGCCGCCGAAGTCGAACGCTACGATCGCGTCGAAGATCAGGAAGAGAACCTGCACGAAGATGACGTAGAAGGCGTATCGATGGAAGTTGTTCAGGATCCAGGGGAAGACGGTTTCGCCCTTGTAGCGTCGCCCTTGCGGCTCGGGTACGGCGCATGAGCGTGGATGCCAGAAGAACGAGCGAAAGTATGCCTTGCGGTAGTAATAGCAGGTCGCGCGAAAAACGAGCGGAGCCCAGACCACCAAGATCCCTGGAGGGATCGGGCCAAGCTTGATCAAAGGCGACTCGAAAGGCGTCAAGTATGGTGCGTACTCACCGACCGGCTGGAACAGAACGATCCACGCCGTGTACAGGCCGAAGAGGCTCAGCGCGACGACGACGAAGGTGGGGTAGAGCCAGTTCGGCAGCGCGCTGTAAGGGTTTCTGACGATCTGCCTGACTGCGGAGGTGGCATCGGTTGCCGGTTCAGAGACAGCCATATCGTCAGCGCCAATCTAGCGAGTCAGTGAGGAAAGAAAGAGCCCCGGCGGGCCGACCCCGCCGGAGCATGCCGTCCGTGATAGCTGTCACGCAGTGGTGATTGCGGCCTTCTGCGCGACCCTGATCTTCTGGGGCTTGCGAGAAGCGACCAAGAACTCGAAGACCAGCGCACCGAGCACACCGAGCGCCGCGACAAGGAGAGCGAACCCCGCGTAGGTGGTGTAGGTCCCGACCGTCCACCAGCCGTAAGCGTTGAGGAGCATCGAGCGAAGGGTCTCACCCTTGAACAGCGTGTCTCGCTGGGCGTTGAGGGTAGCGACGTTGGCCTGAAGCGTTGCGTAGTTCGGGTCCGTCTTTGACGCGGCGGCGAGTGCAGCGTTAGCCGCCGATATCTTGGTGCCGATGGTGGCGTAGGTCGCGCCGCCGGCCACGCCCTGCAGGTGCTTGGCGAGGAAGTCGTTGGCGTAGATCCGAGCCTGGTTGCCGTCGACTACCTGGTTGCCGGCCTGGTCCCGGATCTCCTGCGGAAACTTCGCCGGGTCGAGGGCTCCACCGGTGTTGATCTGGTCAGCCGTCGGAAAGAAGATCTGCTGGGCGTAGAGCTGATCGTGGATCTGCGAGGTCGTGAACGACCCCATCCCGATCGCGAAAGTGGCTCCAAACGCAAGCACGACGACCATAACGGCCTGAAGAGTGATGATTCGCCACCTGATTGCCGAGTTCACGTCCATTCCTCCTGTGTCCCTCGTTCAGAGGGTTTGATTCCTTTTGAGCTCCGGACGGCTCATGTGAGTAGTGAACCGTCGATTGGGGATGAGGGGTTCGTGCCAGACGGCCCCTCGCGATGAGTCGTTGGACCCCTCGCAAAGGTGACCTTCGTCAGAATGAGCTCCGGGCCTTGAGTCCCGGCCTCAGGGGGACGATTGGCCCTCGCCTGACTGAGTCGCGCCCATCAAGTTGAGGTCGAGACAATGAGCTGGACCGTCTCCGACGTGATGACGCGTGACGTCGTGACCGTGAAGCCTTCGGCTTCTTTCAACGCATGCGTTCGCACGATGCGTCTACACGGCGTCGGTGCGCTGCCGGTGGTCACCGACCACAAGGTGCTCGGAATTATCGCTATGACGGACCTGGTGCTCAGGGAGCGGCGCCCGAGCGCTCGCGAGCGATACGCAGGCGACGCATCGTCCAGCGCACGGGGCGACCGGCTGAACGCGGCGACGCTGATGAGCTCGCCCGTCATCACCGTGTCGCCGCAAACACCGCTTCCCGCCGCCGCTCGCTTGCTCTTCGAGCACAAGATCAACCGCCTTCCGGTCATTGACGAGAACGGCGCGCTGGCGGGCATCGTCAGCCGCTCGGACATGCTGCGGATGTTCCTGCGCAGCGACCTGGCGATCAGGCGCGAGGTCGACAGCTCTGTGGTTGCCGATATGCCTGTCTTCGGCAAGTGCACGGTCGTGGCCGACGTTCGTGACGGCGTCGTCACCCTGCGGGGCACTGTCGAACCAGGCACCCTCACCGACCTGCTGCTCAGACTCGTGGCAAGCGTCCCGGGTGTGGTCGGCGTGAAGAGTCAACTCGAGGTGAGGGGCGAAAGCCATGCGGCTCGTAACTGAGCGGCGGGCCACCCGTGACGAGGTCGACGCAGGCGCCCACAGCCGGAAGACCGACCACCTCAACACTCCGCACGGCCTGCAGGTGTGGTCGACGACGTTCAACCTCCGGTGGGCCGAGCACCTCAAGCACGCCGGGCATGGCGGGGAGCACGGACCGCCGGAGCGGGGCTAGCGCGCACCGAGGGGCCTTCTCGCGACCGCACGCTCCAGCCGTATTCGGGCGTCCACCGCCAGGGCGCCGCTCGTGAGCACGATCAACGGGTTGAGGTCCATCTCGGCCACCTGCGGGTGAGCCTCGACGAGCGCGCTGACGCGGAGCAGCACATCTTCCAGAGCGCCGACGTCGGCTTTCGGCGCGCCGCGATAGCCATCGAGGATGGGGTAGGTCTTGAGCGAGCGGACCATCCGCCCGGCGTCGCCTCTCGAGATCGGGGTGATACGGACAGCTACGTCTCTCAGCAGCTCGGTCGCGGTGCCTCCCGCGCCGCAGGCCAGGACCGGCCCGAAGTGCTCGTCCTGGACGACGCCGACGATCATCTCGACTCCTGCCGGCACCATCGGCTGCAGCTGGAAGCGGTCGACCGGATGGCCCGCCTTCCCGAAGCCGGCCGCCATCTCCCTCGCTGCCCGCTCTACCGCGGCGGGCCCTTTCAGACCCAGGCTCACTCCGCCCGCGTCGGTCTTGTGGAGCACGCCCGGCGCGATCGCCTTCAACGCGACCGCGGAGCCCAGAGCGCGCGCGGCTCGGCCGGCGTCCTTGCTCGTGACGGCGTACCGGGTCTCCACCAGCGGAATGCCGTAGCAGGCGAGCAGGTCGCTGACACCTTCGGGTGACATCCAGTCCTGACCTTCCGCCAGCGCCGACGCGATCACGGCGGCCGCCCGGTCGCGCTCGATTCCAGCCGGCGCCGCCGCGGGCTCATCGGGCATCGCGCGCCACGCGGCGTAGCGGGCCGCCAGGCCCAGCGCGTGGGCGGCCTCTTCGGGAAACGGGTAGTGGGGGATGGACACGTTCCCGGAGCGGATCACCCGCGGTGTGCCCTCCTTGGACATGAACACGCTGAGCAGCGGTATTCGCCGAGGCATCTCGAGGGCGGCCGAATGGATCGCGCGCACGACGTCTGTGGCCTGCGTGACCAGCGGCGGGGTGAAGATGACGATCAGGGCGTCGACCTCGTCGCTTGCCGCCAGCACGCCGATGGCGCGGCGATACTGTTCGGCAGTCGCCGAGGCGATCATGTCGACCGGGTTGCCGGTCGAGCCCGCGGCCGGCAGGAAGGACGCCAGCTCCTCTCTCACCTCGGCGGGAAGCGGCGGCACCACGAGGCCGCCTGCCTCGCATGCGTCGGCGCAGAGGATCGCCGGGCCGCCCGCATTGGTCACGATGGCCACCCGGTTGCCGGCGGGCAGAGGCTGGCTGACCATGAGCAGCGCGGCGTCGAACAGCTCGGCCAGCGTGTCGGTGCGAATCACGCCCGCCTGCTGGAACAGCGCATCGACAGTGACATCCGACGCCGACAGTAGAGCGCCCGTGTGCGAGGACGTCGCGCGATTGCCGGCCGGTGAGCGGCCCCCCTTGACCGCGAGGATTGGCTTGCTCCGGCTGACCCTCCGCGCGACGCGCGCAAACTTGCGCGGGTTGCCGAACGACTCGAGGTAAAGCATGATCAGCCCGGTCTCCGGGTCGGCTTCCCAGAACTGGATCAAGTCGTTGCCCGAGATGTCCGCCTTGTTGCCGACGGAGACGAACGACGACACGCCCGAGCCCAGGGCCTGGGCGCGGGCCATCACCGCGATTCCAAGCCCGCCGCTCTGGGAAAGGAATCCGACACTCCCTCGGACAGGTTTGTCGGGCGCGAACGTGGCGTCGAGGCTGACCTGCGGCGACGTGTTGATCACGCCCATGCAGTTGGGCCCGACCAGCCGCATGCCCGATTGGCGACATATCTCGACGAGTTTTCGCTGAAGCTCGGCTCCATCGGGGCCCACTTCGGCGAAACCGGCCGAGATGACGACCAGGCCGCGGACTCCTTTCTCGGCACACTGGCGCGCGACATCGACTACCGCGGCGGCCGGAACAGTGATGACCGCGAGCTCGACGTCATCTTTGATGTCGAAGACCGAGGGATAGGCCGGAAGCCCTTCGAGGGTCGCGGCGCCAGGGTTGACCGGATAGATCTGACCGTGGAATCCGGTGGACACGAGGTTGTGGAGGAGCTCGGCCCCGATTGCCCCGCGCCTCCTCGAGGCGCCGATGACGGCCACCGAGCGCGGTGCAAGCAGGTGATTGACCGCGGCCACGGCGGCCAGCCGGTCGCGATCCTCGAAATGGGTGAGCGCCTCTTGGGTCAGCTCGGTGGGCAGCTCGGCATGGACCTCGCCCGGCTCCGAGCGCGATTGGACCGGGAATCCACTCTCGCGCAGAACCTGGAGCATGCGGTGGTTCTCCGGGCGGACAACCGCCTCGAGGACCTGGATCCCGGCCCCGGACGCGGCTTCGGCGAGCTGCCCGAGAAGGATGGTGCCCAGGCCGCGTCCCTGGTATGCATCCGCGATGGCGAGAGCAAGCTCGGCCTTGGTGGCATCGATCGCCACGTACATCGCGTGGCCGACGATCTCGTCGTTGGTGCCGGCGATCGCAACGATTCCATATCGCGTCCTGTAGTCGACGTCGATCATCCGCTTCACAAACGCGTCTGCGTTGGTCACCGCGGCGAAGAAACGGAAAACGCGCGACTCGAGTGAAAGGCTGGTGAAGAATCGGGAAAGCTCGGGCGCATCCTCCGGCCGGATCGGTCGCACCGCCAGCGTGGACCCGTCACGCAGGACGATGGTCGCCTCCCTGTGCGCTGGGTAGACGGCCGTCAAGGGAGCCTCATCTCGCGTGGTGCCAGCATGCATGATGAATGGTGGGACGAATGACGCCGAGCCAGACCACGTCTGACCTGTCGAAGGCCCAGCCGCTCAACGCCGAGGAGCTGCGACTCATCGACGCGTACTGGAGGGCCGCGAACTACCTTTCAGTCGGCCAGATCTATCTTCTCGATAATCCGCTGCTCTCACGTCCACTCCGCCTCGAGGACATCAAGCCTCGCCTGCTCGGCCACTGGGGCACCACGCCCGGCCTCAACCTCATCTACGCGCACGCGAGCCGGACGATCAAGAGGCGCGACCTCGATGCCATCTACATCATGGGTCCGGGTCACGGAGGCCCGGCCGGCGTGGCAAATGCATACCTCGAAGGCACGTACACCGAGCGGTACCCCGATGTGACGATGGACGAGACCGGGCTGCGTAAGCTTTTCCGGCAGTTCTCATTTCCCGGAGGCGTACCGAGCCACAACGCCCCCCAGACGCCGGGCTCGATCCATGAAGGAGGCGAGCTCGGCTACGCGCTGGTTCACGCGTACGGCGCCGCATTCGACAACCCCAACCTGACGGTGTTCTGCATTGTCGGCGACGGCGAGGCGGAGACAGGGCCACTCGCCGCCAGCTGGCATTCGAACAAGTTCGTCAATCCTGAGAAGGACGGCGCCGTGCTGCCGATCCTCCATCTCAACGGCTACAAGATCGCCAATCCGACCGTGCTCGCACGCATCCCCGAACAAGAGCTGCGGGACCTGATGGAGGGATATGGTCACCGGCCGGTCTTCGTCGGCGGCGACGACCCGATGCGGGTCCACCAGCAGCTGGCGGCGGCCCTCGATTGGGCGCTGGACGAAGTCGCGCGCATCAAGGCATCGAATCACCACGCGGCTCGGCCGTCGTGGCCGATGATCGTCCTCCGCACGCCGAAGGGATGGACGGGCCCGAAAGTCGTCGACGGCAAGCAGGTCGAGGGCACGTTCCGGGCGCACCAGGTGCCGGTGACGGACTTCGAGTCGAAGCCTGACCACGTGCAGATACTCGAAGACTGGATGCGCAGCTACCAGCCGGAAGAGCTGTTCGACCGCGAGGGCAAGGTGGTCGCCGAGATCACCGAGCTGCCGCCACATGGCGACCGGCGGATGAGCGCGAACCCGCACGCCAACGGCGGCGAGCTGCTGAAGGACCTTCGCCTCCCCGACTTCCGCGATTACGCAGTGGCCGTGCCGAAGCCGGGAACGACGACAAGTGAAGCGACGCGCGTCCTTGGCGACTACCTGCGCGACGTGGTGAAGATGAACCCGGACAACTTTCGCATCATGGGCCCGGACGAAACGGCTTCCAACCGCCTCGGCTCGGTATTCGAGGCCACCAATCGGGCGTGGGACGCGGAACTCGTTCCCGGAGACGATCACCTCGGTCCCGACGGACGGGTGATGGAGGTCTTGAGCGAACACCTCTGCGAGGGGTGGCTCGAGGGCTATCTCCTCACTGGCCGCCATGGTTTGTTCGACTGCTACGAGGCGTTCATCCACATCGTCGACTCGATGTTCAACCAGCACGCCAAATGGCTGAAGATGACGCGGACGATCCCGTGGCGGCGGCCTATCGCATCGCTCAACTACCTGCTCTCGTCGCACGTTTGGCGCCAGGACCACAACGGCTTCTCGCACCAGGACCCGGGTTTCATCGACCACGTGGTCAACAAGAAGGCCGAGGTCATTCGGGTCTACCTGGCGCCGGACGCCAACTGCCTGCTCTCGGTCGGTGATCACTGCCTGCGCAGCCGCAACTACGTCAACGTGATCGTCGCGGGCAAGCAGCCGGCGCTGAGCTACCTCTCGATGGACGAGGCGATCGCGCATTGCACCCGCGGCCTTGGGATCTGGGATTGGGCGAGCACCGACATGGACCGCGAGCCGGACGTGGTGCTGGCGTGCGCCGGTGATGTGCCGACGCTAGAGACGCTTGCCGCCGCTGACCTGATCCGACAGCGCTTCCCGCAGCTCGCCGTTCGTGTCGTCAATGTCGTGGACCTGATGCGGCTGCAGCCGCCCACCGAGCATCCGCACGGATTGAAGGACGCCGAGTTCGACGAGGTCTTCACCAGCGACAAGCCGGTGATCTTCGCCTACCACGGCTATCCGTGGCTGATCCACCGCTTGACATATCGCCGCACGAATCACCCGAACATCCACGTCCGCGGCTACAAGGAGGAGGGCACGACCACCACGCCCTTCGACATGGCGATGCTCAACGACATCGACCGCTACCACCTCGTGATGGACGTCATCGACCGAGTTCCGTCGCTCGGCTCGAGGGCGGCTCACATACGCCAGGAGATGGTCGACAAGCGCCTGCACGCGCGTCAATACACGCGCGACCACGGGCAGGACGCGCCGGAAATTCTCAACTGGACCTGGCCGCAGTAACCCGTTGCGCGTCCTCGTCCTCAACGCCGGGTCGAGCTCCCTCAAGCTGAGCCTGGTCGACGAGGACGACCACGTCCTCTTCGACCGCGAGTTCGAGGTCGCCGAAGGACGGCTCGACGAGAGCCATCTCGCCGGCGCGGTCCGCTCTGTCGAAGGCATCGAGGCGATCGGGCACCGCGTCGTCCACGGCGGACGGCGCTACCCGGCATCGGTCCGCATCGACGGCGACGTGATCCGCTACCTCGTCACGATCACCGACCTCGCGCCGCTGCACCTGCCGGCCGCGCTGGCCGGAATCGCCGCGGCGCGCGAGGTGCTGCCGCGCGTTGCCGCGGTGGCCTGTTTCGACACCGCGTTCCACTCCCGCATGCCATCCGCCGCCTCCACCTACGCGATACCGGAGGAGTGGCGCGAGCGCTTCGGGATCAAGCGGTACGGGTTTCATGGTTTTTCGCACTCCTACGCTGCACGTCGCGCGGCCGAGATGCTGGGCCGCTCACCGCATGAGCTCAGGGCCGTGACCTGCCACCTTGGCGCTGGGGCGTCGCTCGCGGCCGTGCGCGGCGGCCGGTCGGTGGACACGACGATGGGGTTCACCCCACTCGAAGGCCTCGTCATGGCGACGCGGTCGGGCACGATCGACCCAGGCATTCTTCTCTATCTCGCGCGCCACGCCGGCCTGACGGAGCCCGACCTCACCGAGGCGCTCGACCGCAGCGGCGGCCTGCTCGGGCTCGCCGGGACGGGCGATATGCGGGAAATCCTCAACCGAATTGCCGACGGTGACGATGCGGCGGAGCTGGCCTTTGACGTTTACGTACATCGGCTTCGCGGGCTCATCGCCGCCATGGCCGCGGCGATGAACGGCCTCGACGCGCTCGTCTTCACTGGCGGGGTGGGGGAGAACGCGCCGCAGGTCCGTGCGGCGGCGGTCCAGGGTCTGCGCTTTCTCGGTCTCGAGATCGACCCCACTCTCAACGCGAGCCCCGGCGTCGACAGCGACCTCAGCGGGCCAGGCGCCCACGTGCCGACCCTTGTCGTCAAAGCCCACGAGGACATCGAGGTCGCGCGCGAGGTCAGGAAAGTCCTCGCCGCCCACCCGGCCTGAGGCGTCCACCATTGGGCCCAGTCAGCAGGGGTCCAACGGCCCTGCCTTCCTCCAGGCACGAGCCCCAGACTCGTGAGCATTCCAGATCCTAGGAGGACTTATGGATTCGCCGGCGACATACCTGCACTGGGGATTCATCCTCATCTCGGCCCCAAACCTGCTCGTGATCGGCGGGATGATCGTCCTGTTCGCGATCGCGCTCGTCGCTCCGTTCCCGCACGGGGGTAAAGAAGACGATGGACGCCGCTAAGCCTGGAGATGTGCAACCAGCGCCCGCGTCCACCAGCTGGACGCTTCGCTCGCGCCGGTGGATCGACCGGCGCCTGCCGATGGATCACCTCCTGCCGGACCGCCAGCCCTATTACGTCGGCTCGTGGGTCTACGTCTTCGGCGTGATCACGATCGCGGCGCTCGCTTGGGTCGTCGTCAGCGGCGTGGTCCTCGCATTCATGGGACCGCAGTGGTGGCACGACTCGAGGGTCGGCCGCTTCTTCAACAGCCTGCACTTCTGGTCCGTGCAGCTCTTCTTCATCTTCATGGTCCTGCACCTGTGGGGCCAGTACTTCATGGCAGGTTGGCGAGGGGGCCGCGCGACGACCTGGATGATCGGCGTGGTCATCTTCGCCGTCAGCATCCTCACCGCGTTCACCGGATACCTCTCGCAGCAGAACTTCGACTCGCAGTTCATCGCCATCAACGCCAAGGACGCGATGAACTCCGCCGGCGCCGGCGCCTTCTTCAACGTCCTCAACTTCGGCCAGATGTACGGCCTGCACGTGATGCTGCTTCCGATCGCGGTCACGTTCCTCGTCGTCTGGCACATCGTGATGGTGCGTATGCGGGGCGTCGTCAAACCGATCGACGCCGAGGGAGGCTCGCGGTCATGAAGCAGATGCAAACTCAGGAGGAGTACTACGCCGGAGTCCGGACGGTTCCGTACGACCTGGTCAAGGAGATCGTCCTGGCGCTCGCGGGTGTCGGCATCATTGCTCTGGCCGCGGCCGCCTTTTTGTCCTCTCCCGACGTGCCGCCGGTGACCATCGCCGCCTGGTCGCAGGGCGACCCGGTGGATTTCGTCACCACCGCCACCAACGAGCTCGCCGGAACCACGACGAGCGCGGGTTACGGCAACCCCTACAACACGTCAGACAACGGCCAGAGCTGGGGTCCGATCGCGCCACAGAAGTGGTTTGGCACCCGCATCCCCGTCGATTCGGCCAACGCATTCGTGATCCAGCCGCTGCAGCGCGTGGCGTCGAGCAACGCCGAGGTCGCGAGCGCGTTGAAGGACTGGCAGGCGGCAAGCTCGGACCAGCAGGGCAAGTGGACCGACGCCTACGGCAAGGCGCTCGCCAAGGCGACGGTGGCGGACGGAAAGATCAGCGTCGCAGACGGTGAATACGGGCCTCTCCCGACGATGATGTCGAACCTGCTCGCGATCGCGCAGACGGGCGGCCTCGACGGCCTGCTGGCGATCAACGGACGCTTCTACCAGACCGACTACACGCCGGCGCTCCTGTTCATGGGCGACGGCACATACCTGTCAGGCCTGGCCCAGCAGGCGAACCTCACGGGCAGCCAGTGGGGCATGATGAACGAGACCGGCAGCTACCCCGGCCAGACGTGGCTGTGGCTGTACACGATGTGGTACCAGGTGTTCCCCTTCAACAGCCAGTCGGGCGTGCTCGGGTTCAACGCGTCGAACGCCGACCTCGGGATCATCATCCTGATGACGGTCTTGACCGTCGCGCTGGCACTGGTCCCGTTCCTCCCGATCCTGCGCACCATTCCCAAATGGGTGCCGATCCACCGGCTGATCTGGCGCGAGTACTACTCGGGCAAGGTCAAGGCCTGACGGCTCGGCGGCTTCGAAGCTAGGCCGGCGGCTTCGCCACGTGCGGCGGCGCCCAGAACACCAGGACTCGAAGGTCCTCGGCGATGTCGTGGAACCGGTGGTCGACTCCGGCAGCGACGAAGACCAGGCTGCCGGCCTTGACGGGTCGGTCTTCGTACGCGACCCTGATCACGCCGCGACCGCTGATGACGTAATAGACCTCGTCCTCGCGGTGCGGCCGCTGGCGGTCGGTTGATCCCGCGGGCCACACCGCGAGGCCGACGCTCAGCTTGTCCGAGGCCAAAAAGTCGACGTAACCATGACCTTCCGAATCCCGCGGCTGCGGATCGAGCTCTGGGATCTCGTGCGCTTCCACCAGAGGATCCAGTCTATTGCCGAGGAATCGAACCGACAGGCCTAACGTTTAAGGGTCTGAATTTCCGAACTTTCAAGGGGGTCGAGCTATGGCAGCGATCAGTCGGGCGGATGCGGTCTGGGAAGGCGACCTGACGAGCGGCAAGGGCCGGGTCAAGGTCGCAAGCGGAACCTTCGAGGAGTTCCCGGTCACGTGGGCCACTCGTGCAGAGCGGACGCACGGCGGCACCAGCCCCGAAGAGCTCATCGCCGCGGCGCACGCGGCCTGCTACTCGATGGCCCTCTCCAACGGTCTGTCCAAGGCCGGACACCATCCCGAGAGACTGAACACCACCGCCGAGGTCGAGTTCGTTCCCGGCAAGGGCATCGCCTCGAGCACCATCACCGTGCGAGGACATATCCACGGCCTTGACGCGAATGAGTTTCAGAAGTTCGCGGAAGAGGCCAAGGACGGGTGCCCGGTGTCCCAGGCGATGAAGGGAAACGTCGAGCTGCGCCTGAAGGCGGAGCTAGACCACACTCACTAGCCGTCCCTAGCGTTTGACCCCGCCGGTCACGGACGGAAAGTCGACCATTCCCTGCATGCGCAGCCCGCGGAGCTGATTGGCGACCCATTTGCGCGGGTCCTTGATCTGCTTGCCGCCGTCGAGACAGTCCCAGCACCGACCCGTCACGTCGCGGGCGACCAGCAGCAGCGGGCGCGGCTGAGGCACGCGCTGCCAGGCCTTGACGATGAAAGGCAGCGAGATGGGACGGGCCGGCGCCTTCTCGGGCAACGTCACCTCGCCCGCGTAGATCTCGTCTCCGCTGTGGACGATCAGCCCGCAGCCTGCGAGCGTCCCGCCAAGGTTTTCGACCTGGACCTGGATCGACTGGCCCGGCGCGATGAAGTCCGTGAACGCGAGATGAGGCACTGGCCTGGTGCTTGCTTCCCAGCGGGTGGTCGCGAGCTTGTTCGCCTTGCGCGTGGCGAGGTCGGCTCGCGTTGCGAAGACGGCCGCCCACAGCGCGAAGAAGGCCGTTAGGCCACCTAGGACGACGACGATCTGGGCTGAGCTCACTGGTCCTCTCGCTTGACGATTCTGGCCGCCGGATCTGGCGGGAGATGGTACATGCGAGCGTCGTAGGCGCGAAATGCGGGAAGCGCCACAGCGCAGATCAGACATCCGATGACGCACAGCACGCCGCCCGAGACGATGGATGTGCGGACGCTGAAGAGCGACGCCACGACGCCCGCCTCGAAGTTGCCCAGGGCCGGCCCGGACGTGTAGCTCACCATCTCGATCGACGCGAGTCGTCCGCGCAGCGAGTCTGGAATCGTCTGGTTCCAGATCACCGAGCGAAAGACGCCGCTCATCATGTCCGCCGCGCCGGCCAGCACGAGGAAGAAAAGCGCAAGCCAGAGTCCGGGCGCCAGGCCAAAGCCGATGATGGCGAGGCCCCAGATGGTCGCCGCGACGATCACGCCATGCCATGCCGATGCACCCGTCCGGTCCAGCCACTGGTCGCGGAGAAGACGAAAGAGCCGACCGCCGGTGCGGCGTAAAGCAGGCCCAGCACCTTGGCGCCGCCCAGCCCTTGGGCGATCGCAGGAAAAAGCGCCATCGGCATGCCGAAGAACATCGCCACCATGTCGACGAAGTAGGTGCCTAGAAGCTCCTGCCGGCTTCGCGCGTAGCGCAGCCCTTCCAGGACGCGGTGCAGGCTCGGCCTTTCGGCGTCGATCGACGCGGGCACGGCGCGCATGAGCCACAGGCATGCCAGCCCGACCAGGAAGGTCGCCACATCCACCGAATAGGTGAGGGGGAGGCCGAGCAGCGCGATGAGCACGCCGCCGAGGGCCGGCCCGAGGATCTGGCCCAGGGTGCCGCGGAGGCTGCCCAGGTTCGCGGCTGCGGCCAGCTCGCTCTTGTCGACGAGACGGGGGAGCATCGCGTCGAGGGAAGGCCGCTGGATGGCATCCAGCACGCCCCAACCGGTCGCGACCGCGAACAGCACCCACACCTGGGGATGAGGCAGCGCCGAGTTGATCGCGAGCACCAGGCTGCACGCCATCAGTGCCGCCTCGCTGAGCAGCACCATCGTCCGCCGGTCGCGCGCATCGGCCAGGGCGCCGCCCACGAACGCGAACGTAAGGATGGCCGCGAACTCGATCACGCCCAAAAGGCCCACCAGGAGCACGCTGTGAGTGAGCTGGTAGACCTGGTAGGGGAAGACGACCACCGTGATCATCGAGCCGAAGAACGACACGAACCGCCCTATGAAGAGCAGGCGGAAATCGCGGTGCCGGCGGAGCGGCGTGACGTCGACGGTCGCCATGTGCCACCAGTGCCGGCGCGGCGTCGTTAAGGGATCGTCATCTTGGGGAAACATGATCTGTCCGACGTATCTTGGAGGGTGAAATGGAGAAGGCCACTTTCGCGGGTGGGTGCTTTTGGGGAGTCGAGCATCTTTTCAACGAGATTCCTGGCGTGATCGACGCGGTTTCGGGATACGAGGGCGGGCACGTCGACCATCCGACCTACGAGCAGGTGTGCATGGGGCGGACTGGTCACGCGGAGGCGGTCGAGGTCACGTACGACCCTGCGAAGGTGTCCTACGAGCAGCTCCTGAACGCGTTCTGGAACATGCACGACCCGACGACGCTCAATCGCCAGGGACCCGACATGGGTCACCAGTACCGTTCGGCGATTTTCTTCCAAAACCCGGAGCAGGAAAAAGCCGCGCTCAAGTCGAAGGAAGAGGCGCAGAAGTACTTCGACCGCAAGATCGTGACCGAGGTCGTCCCGGCCACCGACTTCTGGCGGGCCGAGGAGTACCACCAGCGCTACTTCGACAAGCACCAGGGGCACTACTCGTGCCACTTCATCCGGGGCTGGGTGCCGTCTCAGCCAGAGGGCGCGAAGCCCGCTAGTAGCTAGCACCGCTTTGGCGGCCGGGTTCACCCCGGCCGCGACTACCTTTCAGCGTCTCCGCGCGCCGCACCGAGTGACTACTTAGACAAATCCCAACCGTATACCGGAATGGGAGCAGGCCGTCCACTGGGGTCCCCGCGCGCAGCGCGGGAGGCCGTGAGGGAAAACCATCAGGGTTTTCCCTCATACTCTCCGGCCGTGCGCTGCGACCACTGCGCGAACGACGTCCCCGATGGCGTTTTCTGCACCCGCTGCGGGGCGCACCAGGGAAAGACCGCGGAGCCGGCGGCAGCGAAGGCCCGCGTCAACCGGTACGCGGCCCACCCGGCCGAGCATGTCGTCCAACCATCGATCTTCACCACCCTGTTTCCTCACCTGGGCCATACCAAGATCCATGAGTTTCGGTGGGCTTTCGCCGTCGGCCTGGCCGGCATCCTCGTCCTGTACGTCGCCGGCCTGATCACCGCGGCGATCCTGGTCGCCATCTTCCTGGTCCCGGTCCTGTACCTGATCTACCTCTATGAAGCGCAGGTCTATCGAGACGAGCCGGCGCTGGTGCTGGGTTTCACGATCGGCGGGGGGGTCGTCATCGGGATCGTGGTCACGGTGATCGAGCGGATCGTCTACAACCCCTACCAGGGAATCGGCAACCCGCTGCACGGCGCTGGCATCGGGGTTGGCACTCTGCTCTTCCTCGGACTCTTGGTGCCGGTGGTACAGGAGGTTCTCAAGCCTCTCCCGGCGCTGTTCCTTCCGAACCGCGCCGATTTCCCGGAAACGGTCGACGGTCTTGTCTTCGGCATCGCGGCCGGGCTTGGGTTCAGTGTCGCGGAATCGCTCGTCGCCTTCTCGAGCGCGCTGACCAGTCTGCCCGCTCACCTGACGCCCGGCAACTGGATCTACGACCTGACCACGCTGGCGGTTTTCCAACCGCTGCTTCAAGGCAGCGCGACGGGCATGGTGGTGGCCGCGGTGTGGAGGTACCGCCGGGGCCGCCTGGCGTCGCGCGAGATCGGCGGCGTCGCGGTGGCGGTGATCGCGCACGTGGCTTTCGCGCTCGGCACTCAGCTTTTCAAGGACGCGCAGCTCAACCCCCTCTTCGTCCTGGTCTGGCAGGCGGCGGTGGTAGGAGCGGTTCTCATCTACGTCCGCTACCTGCTGCACCACGCGCTCCTCGAAGAGGCGGCGCACATGGGCTTCGCAGAGACGGTCTGCCCGAACTGCCACATGCACATCGTCGCGTCGGGGTTCTGCCCCAACTGCGGCGGGGCCCTCACCGCCGCGCCGGCCGCGCTCAAGCGGGCGCGCAAGCCGCGCGCCGAGGTTCCCACGAAGGCGAGGACTTAGTTGGCGCTCGCCTGTCCTCGTTGCGGGACTCAGAACCCGGATGGAAACCTGTACTGCCAGGCGTGCGGCGCGCCGCTCGCGGCCGCCGCTGCGGCGCCGCCTGCGATGGCGGGCCCGCCACCTGGGACGCCGCCCCCAGGACCTCCCGCCGGACTCCCCCCACCGACCGCCGGGCCGACCGGCTACCAGAGCCCCTACTACCAGCCCACCGGTCCCGCCGTGCAGGTGCACCGCACACCGTGGACGCTGATCATCGCGGGGGTGGTCGCGCTCCTCGTGCTCATGGCGGGGTGCGGCACCGCGCTCGCGATCATCGGCAATCGCAGCTCCTCCAACACTTCGGGTGGGGGCATCGCGGACCTGCCGAGCCCGACCCCCGCGGGCGGCACGCCAAGCCCGGTCGCGTCGCCGACGGCGACTCCGCTCGGGGCGACGACGGACTCGAACGACGGTCTGACCGTCAAGGTGCCCGCCGGGTGGACCGTCGCCAGCAAGGACAACGAGTCGATCATCCTGACCGACGCGAACAGCGAGGGCTCGGTGACGCTGGCCAGCGGTCCGTCGAGCCCAACTCAAACGGCCCAGCAGAACAAGGACACGATCGATGGCTACTTCAAGAGCAAGTACCCGGACGCGCGCAACTGCTCAGGCTCCACGACGACCAACGGCACCTTCAGTGGAGCGCCGGGAATCTCCTGGACCCTGTGCTTCACGCTCACGAGCGGTGCGAATTCGATCCAGGCTGCCGCGTCGCTGTTTGTCGGCGCGAACAGCAGCGGCAACGTCTACTACATCGTCATGTTGGTGACCAGGCAGGACAACCTCCAGAACTACCTGACGGAGTCGAAGCCGGTCCTGCAGAGCGTGCACTGGAAGCTGTCGTAGCGCGCCCGGCGCGGGGGAGAGGGTGTAGGGGCCGCTAGGGTGGCCGGCCCCTACGTGTTGGGGGAAGGCCCGAGGTGGCTTCGGGCTGTCTCAAGGATGCCGCCGGCTCCTCAGCGCGGCCTGTGACAAAGCTTGGAGTTTGCTCATAGAGCACCGTAGTGGCGCGCACGCCAAAACCGTGCTTAGATGGCCTGCGTCCTAGCCGCAAGAGGCCCGTTGGGGAGGAGGTAGCTCGATGAGAGTCCGACTGTTTGCCCTGCTTTCAGCCGCTGCGTTGTTCGTGCTGGCGGCCGTGCCCGCGTCGGCGAGCAACGAAGGTACCAGCTACCTTGCCCTGGGCGATTCGGTGCCGTTCGGCTTCAACCCGAATCCTGAACTGTGGTCCAACGCCGCCAACTTCACCGGCTACCCGGAGATCGTCGCCCAGCGCCTGAACATCGAGGACGTCAACGCGACGTGTCCGGGTGAGGCCACCGGCGGATTCATCTCGTTGACCGGCACCGACAACGTCTGCCGTGCGTATCGGTTCTTCTTGCACGAACCACTTCACGTCAGCTACTCCGGCACGCAGCTCGCCTTCGCGACCGGCTACCTGATGACGCACCCGACGACCCGGCTGGTCACGCTGACCCTCGGCGCCAACGACTTCTTCCGGTTCCAGAAGGACTGCATGGCTGGACCGACCGTGGGGACGTGTCCGCTGGGCATCCCTGGGGTGCTTGCCACCATGCAGGCGAACCTGAACACGATCTTCGGCGCCCTTCGTGCGACGGGTTATACGGGCTTGATCGTCGCGCTCACCTACTACTCGCTGGACTACCACGACACGTCGGGAGCCATGCTCCTGAATGGCCCGATGATCGCAGCCGCGGCGGCCCACGACGTCCTGGTCGCCGACGGTCTTGGCGCGTGGACTGCGACCGCGGCCGGCGGCTCCTCGTGCACGGCGGGCTTGCTCCTGCCGGCCTTCCCGCCCGGCACGCCAGGTTGCGACGTCCATCCGACACCTCTCGGCCGCGACTTACTGGCCGGCGCCGTCGTGAGCACGATCGCCGCCAGCTGTCCAGCGGAGAACGCGATCGGCTGCCTGGACCGCAGCCTCTCTTAGTTCGACTGGAAGGCCAGCGGCAGCTCCACCTCGAAGGTGGCACCGCCGCCGCTGGTCTCCTTCACCTTGACCCGGCCGCCATGGGCCGCCACGACGGCGCTGACGATCGACAGCCCGAGTCCGGCGCCGCCGCTGTCGCGGCTGCGGCTTGGGTCGGCGCGGTAGAAGGGCTCGAAGATCCGGTGCGCATCCTCGCTCGGGAGACCGGGTCCGTGGTCGGCGACTGACACCCGCGCGACGCTGTCCTCGGTGGTGACGGCGACCTCGATCGGTGTCCGCGTTGGCGTGTGCACCAGGGCGTTTCGCATCAGGTTGCCCATGACCTGGCGCAGACGGGTGTCGTCGCCGTTGACGACGATTGGCGCCGACGCCTGAAGGGTGATGTCGCGCTGAGGGGCGACGACGCGCGCGTCATCGACCGCGTCCCGCGCGATGGCCTGCAGGTCCACCGGTTTTGTCTCCAGCGGCCTGCCCTGGTCCAGCCGTGCGATGAGCAGCATGTCGTCGACCAGGGCCGACATGCGGACCGACTCCTCCTCGATGCGTCGGCGCGCCAGGTCGGAGTCGGCCGGCGATTCCGAGGCGCCTCGCCGCAGCATCTCGGAGTAGCCGCGGATCGACGTGAGCGGCGTGCGCAGCTCGTGCGAGGCGTCGGCGATGAAGCGGCGGAGCCGACGCTCGGACGCCTTGCTCTGAGCGAAGGCCGACTCGATCTGGCTCAGCATCGCATTGAGGGCGAGGCCGAGACGGCCGATCTCAGTCTTCGCCGTCGCCGGCTCAACGCGGCGGCTGAGGTCCCCGGCCGCGATCATCCCGGCCGCCGCGCCCATCCGGCGGAGTGGGCGGAGACCGACCTCGATGATGACGAAGGCCAGGATCGCCGTGCCGGCAACCACGCCGAGGCTGACGAGCGACTCGAGGAGGAACAAGCCGCGCAGCGTCGACTGGACATCGGTCAGCGGAACCGCGAGGACGATGAACTGGCCCGCGAAGCGTCCCTCCGGCCAATCCGTCATGCGGAACTGCGTCACGCCGTCTGAGCCCTCGACCGTGACCGGATTCGCCGGATTGTCCGTTCCGTTGTTGGGCAGCGGCCTCGGCAGCTTCGGCACCACCGCCGAGGTGGGCGTGCCAAAACCCTGGCCCACCACTTTGACGGCTGCAATTGATCCGTCAGTGTTGAGCAGTTCGGCCACGGTTCCGACCGGAAAAGCCGTGTGCTGGATTGGCCCGCGGCTGGGCGCGCCGAGCGTGTTCGCGACTTCGTCGACTCCGGCCCGCATCTGGGCGTCGACCCGACCAATCAAGAAGTTCTGCAGGGAGATGTAGGTGGCGATGTTCGCCACCAGGAGCCCGATCACCACGAGCGAGATCACGCCGACCAGCAGCCGACCGCGGAGCGACAGCGTCATTTTCTCGGCGTTCGGAGCACGTACCCCACGCCGCGCACGGTCTGGATCAGCGGTGGATCGTAGCGGTCGACCTTGCGTCGCAGGTAGCTGACGTAGGTTTCGAGGACGCTGGCGTCGCCGCCGAAGTCGTAGTGCCAGACGTGGTCGAGGATCTGGCTGCGGGTCAGCACACGCCCCGCGTTGATGAGCAGGTACCGGAGCAGGCGGTATTCGGTGTTGGTCAGCTCGACGACGTGGCCGTGGCGCCGCACCTCATGGGCCTCGTCGTCGAGCTCGAGGTCGGCGAGGGAGAGCTTTCCGTTGCCCGTGGCGCTGCCGTGCCGGCGGAGCACGACGCGGACGCGCGCCATCAGCTCCTCGATGCTGAAGGGCTTGGTGACGTAGTCGTCGCCGCCTATGGTCAGGCCGTGGACCTTGTCCTCGGTCGCGTCTTTCGCGGTCAGGAAGATGATCGGCACCTTTGCACCGGCGCTATTGAGGCGCTTCAAGACCTCCATGCCATCGATGTCAGGCAGCATCACGTCGAGGATGACCAGCGCCGGGGAGAACTGGGAGACCGCGATCAGGGCGCCGCGTCCGGTGGCGGCGGTCTTGACGGTGAAGCCCTCGTAGCGAAGGGCCATGGCGACCAGCTCGGTGATGTTCGGCTCGTCGTCGACCACCAGGACTCGGGCCCCGTCCCTGTTCACGCGGATCATGCTGATCGAGTTTCCTGTGAAATTGCTCAGAAAAAGTTGGGGACCCGCTTCGAATCGGCCGATTCTGGTCGGCCGTTGGGGTTGGAGACTGCTGGGTAGACTCTGCGTTGACTTACGGAAGCGCCCCCGTAGCTCAGGGGATAGAGCAGGACGGTCCTAACGTCAAGGTCGGGGGTTCGATTCCCTCCGGGGGCACTTTGGCGGTTGCCGGCGAATGCGGGTTTCGGTCGGCGGAATTTCCGCGGTTGCCGGCGAATGCGGGTTTCCGCGCGACGTCTACGGACGCGTCACCGGCTTGAATTCTCCGGACGCAGTCCGACGCTTGAGCAGCCACTCGATGCAGTCCTCGCACACGAACCCGCCAAAGTTCGGATCCTCGAGCACGATGCGAGGGATGCCGCACAGCGACGATTCAGCATCCTCGCGAACGAGGTGCAGAAACTTCCCGCCTGGCGCCGCCCTGGCGCGCGGAATGAGGACTCGATAGTCGCGCTCTCCCATCGGCACCGCACACTAAGCGATCGGCTCGTACCTTGAAAGTCACGCAGGTCACACAGAAGACGAGCCGAGTGGCGTCTAGCCTGACCAGCTCGTTCCCGGCACAGGCAGGTATGGCATCGGGTCAACGGCCTGATCGTTGACCCGCAGCTCGAAGTGCACGTGCGGACCCGTCGACAGGCCGGTCGATCCCTCGAGCCCGATCACCTGGCCGCGCACCACACGATCCCCGACGCTCACATTGGTCTGCAGGAGGTGGCCATACAGCGTCGCGATGCCGGCGCCGTGCGCGATGACCACGTAGTTGCCGTAGCCGATGTTGGTGTGACCGACGGCGACGACGAGGCCATCCGCCGCGCCCATCACCGGCGCGCCGAGCGGCGCGGCGATGTCCACGCCGGTGTGAAAGTGCTTGTAGGGACCGAACGCGGGCTCGAGCAACACGGTCGACGGCCCGAAGGGCTGCGTGATCTGGAACGAGGTCATCGGCCATGCCAGCGCCAGCCCGTTGATGGTCCTGCCGACCGGGAGCTGACGGTTGACCACCGCAAGCCCGACGCCGACCTGGGCCTCGCTCCAGGCGGTCTCGTAGGAGCGGTGAACCAGGTCCGCCTCCTGCGCTTCCAGGAGCTGGGCGAGGCTGGTCGTCACGTCGGGCGCCACGTTCTGCAGCTGGTCTTTCGCGGTCTGGATCGACGTGATCAGGTCGTTCAGCGCGCCGCTCACGTCGGTCTGCCGAGACATGACCTCCTGCAGCGAGCTCAAGTTGGCGTTCAGCAGGTCGAGTGTTCCGTTCTCGCGGTCGAGGTCGTTCTGGCGCGCCTGCCGGTCTGATTGCAGCTTGGCCAGGTCCGCCTCGAGCCTCGTCTGCAGGGCGTGCGCTCGCTGGCCTGCGACGACTGCATCCGCGGTTGCGATGAGCGCCTCGTGCAGGTTGCCGGACCGCGCGATGAGCAGCCAGAACGAGTCGGGCTGGCGGTAGATCGCGCGCGACATCACGGCGAGTTGCTCCTTCTCGACCTCGATGCGGGCTTGCGTGTCCGCGATCTGCGCGTCGAGCTTGGCGATCTCGTCTTCGAGGTTCGCGATCAAAGTCTCTTCCTGGGTGACCTGGTCGGTCAGCACCTGCTCCGTGGCGCTGAATTGATCCAGCGTGGCGGAGAGTGTCTGCTCCGCGGCGAGGGCACGGGCGATGTCGCCGCCGAGCCTGCTCTCCAGGGCCGCGTACGCGGCCTGGTTGGGGTTGGCCGGCGCGGCGGGACAGCCGACACGTGTATCCGAGGCCGCGGCGGGACTCGGACACGCCGACGGGGTGGGATCTGTCGCGGAAGCGGTCGAAGCCTGGAGCGCCAGGAGAGTTCCCAGCAGTACGGCGGCGCCAAGCGCCCGCCTCAAGCGTGAGCCCTACGAAACCCGAGCAGTGCTGTGCAGGTGCCCAGGACGAGGCCTGCCGTGATGACAGCTGCGAGGACGTACTGGACCGCAGTGGCGTTGACGCCAGGCAGTACCTGGACGTAAACGGCCGACTCGAAGCGCATCGCGAGCAGGTACGCGCCGGCGACGACAGCTGCGGCGAGCGCCCCGGCCAGCGCCCCGGTCATCAAACCCTCGACCACAAACGGGCCTCGGAGCATCCAGCCCCGGGCGCCCAGCAGCCGGGTCAGCGCAACCTCTTGCCGGCGCGACGCCGCGATGCCGCGCATCGAGTTGGCGATCACCGCATAGGCGACGAGCGCGAACAGCAGCACGATCCCGCCGGCGATGCCACCCGCGACGAGCGCGAAGCGGCGGAGCCGCGCGTAGGTGTCCGGGTCGTATGACGTCGGGTAGGTCGGATCGACCGCGGCATCACCCTTGACCGAATCGGCCACCGCGGCGACCTTCGTGACCAGGCGCACCCGAACGTCGAGGCTGGCGGGGAACGGGTTGGTCGAGCTGAGGCTGGACAGGTTGTCGAGCCCCGGGCGCTTGCTGGCCTCGGCCAGCGCCTGCTCGGGCGTGACGTACGTGACCGAGGCCACGCGCGAATCGCCCGTCAGCCTGGATTTCAGCGCGGCGACTGCCTCAGGCGTGGCGTCCGGCGCGAGGTAGACCCGGACGATGGACGCCTGGCTTGTCTGATCGGCGACGACGCGCTCGACGGCAATTCCCGCCAGGGCCAGAGTCCCGCACAGCATGAGGAGGAGGGCGATCGTGCCGATCACCGGCGTCGTCAGGCGTGCATCCCTGCTCCAGCTGCGCAGCCCGTTGAGCACGACGAGCCGGTAGCCGTTGGCGGTGAATGCGGCCGTCCGCCGCCACAGCGGAAGGCGAGGCACCGCGAGCTTCTTGTGTGGCCTCGGGCGAGCCGGAATGACCAGGCGCCACCACGGTGTCAGAGCGGATGCGCCATTCCCGTTGGCGTGACCGTTTCCGTTGGCGTGGCCGTTCCCGTTGGCGTGGCCGTTCCCGTTCAGCGTCGCCTTACGCGCTCCATTGGTCATCACCTTCGCGCTCGGGAGTCGCAGGATCCGGCTCGCCGCAAATGTGTGGCGATGGGTGGCCACAATCACCGTTGTCCCGTTTGCCACGGCCGCCTCGAGCAGGTGGGTCACCATCTCGGCGTTCTCGTCGTCTAGCGCGGTGAGCGGCTCGTCGGCCAGCAGGACTCGCGGCCTGGTGGCCAGCGCCCGCGCGATCGCCACGCGCTGGCGCTCGCCCGCCGACAGTTGGTGCGGGTAGGCGCGCCGCCGGTGACCGAGCTTTACCGACTCGAGCGCGTCGGTGGCGCGCCGTTTGATCTCGCGGTTTGGCACCTGGGGGTCGCGGACCTGGAGGGCCAGGACGATGTTCTCGAAAGCGTTCAACCTCGGCAGCAGCCGCTGCTCCTGGAAGATGAAGGCGACGTCGCGTCGGTGCCTGCCGAGGCCACGGCGCCACCTAAAGTGAAGCCCCCGACCGCGCACCCACAGCTCGCCGGCGTTTGGCCGGAGCTGTCCGTGGACCAGGCGCAGGAGGGTCGTCTTGCCGGAGCCGCTTGGGCCCGTCACTTCGAAGAGCTCGCCTGGCGCGACGCTCAGGTTGACGCCCTTCAGGACCGCGGTGCTGCCGAAGGACTTCGTGACACCGACGAGCTTGATCGCCGGCTCAGCCGCAACCTCGCCGTTGCCTCCCGGGCGGTGCCTGAGCGCCCCGTTTTTTTGGCCCTGCGCGTCGGTTCCGTTTCTGGACGCGCGGGCGCGGCCAGTTGTCGCTGGTCGGCTTCCCACCCTGCGGGTCCCAGATTAGCCCATGCCAGGTTGCATGCAAGTGGTAGTAGTGCTGTGACCTCCGGGTTCCCCATGAGAAGTCGGGGAGGTTTGGGCGCGCAGCTTCCCTCAGGTTGGCAGGCGACCTTGTGGAAGTGGAGCCCTAGCAGCCGGCGAGCGCGAGGGGCGTGGGGGCCACGGCGATCACGAAGTCGCCACCAGACGGTGACGCCAGGATGAGCCGGCTACCGTCCGTCTCCTGGCTCAAGACCGCCCTGACCCCATCGTCGACGCTGACCTGGCCGGTGACCTCCGGCGGCACGTAGACCACCGTCGCTGGGTCGCCTGGCCGGCCGTGACCTCTCATCGTGAAGCCGCCGTCGGTCGAGTCGTAGTGAAAACTCGCCGTCAGGTCGGCGGTCGCGCGAGGGTAGACGCGCGCCAGCAGTCGCTCGCGCGACGCGCGAAGGCAGCCGCTCGAATCCGAAGTTGATGCCGGTGGGTTGTACACGCCCCAGCCGCTGCCGTTCTCTTTCCAGGGCCAGAACTCGAACCCGGTGAGGTGTTTCTCCTGCTCCAGCACCTGGGCGCTGAGGATCGTGCTGTCGTCGGACGGCGCGTTGCCGAACTCCGCGACGAAGAGCGCTGCGTCCATCGCCCGGGCTTCGCGCTCGGCCAGGGAGTAGCTCTGGTCGTAGCCGCCCCACGGGTAGCTGCTCTTCGAAACGAGCTGTGGCAGCAGGTTGTCCAGCGTGAAGATGTGCGTGTAGGCGTGGATCGAGAGCACCACGTTCGGGTACGAGCTGACCGGCATGCCGAGGTGCGTCGGAAAATCGGTCACCTGCCTGAGCAATCCGGCGTCGAGGAAGATCAGGTGCCGCCGGTCGTCGACTCCGAGGTCGCGGTAGCCGCACACCGCCGGCATCAGGATGCCCGACCAGCAGGGCAGCCCGTCATGGGCGCCCGTGATCGCGTCGATGGCGCGGCGATAGAAAGGAAACAGAAGCAGGTCCTCGAAGCCTGGTGGCAGGCTCCATCCGGGCAGCGGCTCGTTGTAGATGCTGTAGCCGGCGACGACCGGATCGTCGCGGAATCTCCGCGCGACGAAGGCGAGCGTGCTGAGGTACTCGTCCTGGATCCCGCCCCGGTCGTACCAGAAGTTGGTGGTCGCCTCGAGCACTGCCGCGTTGAGCTCGCGCTGCTTGTCGACGACGTGCGACGGAAGTCCATCGGTGATCGTCGCCCACTTCGGCGCGCCGCTGTCGTAGGAGAGATCGACGGTTGAGTCACCCGCACCGACGTAGTGCGAGTACGCGTTCTGATGCATGTCGACGATGACGTACATCCGCAGCTCGCGCGCCCAGTCGACGATCTGCGCCACGCGGTCGAGGTAGGAGGCGTTGAACTTCCCGCGCTCGGGCTCGAGCAGGCTCCAGGAGAGAGGGAGGCGGATCGAGTTGAAGCCCAGTCGAGCCATTGCGTCGAGGTCGTCCTGGCACAGCGGCGGATAGCGGCTCGCCGCAGAGTTCGCGGGGCACATCCGGTCCGCGTAGGCGGCTGTGTCGAGCGGGTATACCGGCGCGGTGCCAGGCCCGAACTCGAGCAGCGACGCAGGGATCGCCCCGTGCAGCAGGACCAGGCGGCCCTGGTCGTCGGCGATGAAGGGCCTCCCGCCTGCCGGGTGCGCGACGTGGAGCCACGCCAGCGCGCCGGACGGACCAGGCGAGGCTGCGGGCGCCGGGATCACGCGCGTGGCGAGCGAGGTGAGCACAGCACCCGGATACGTGAGCACCGCGACGGCGAGGATCAGAAGCTCGAGCGCGATGCGCCTGATCACGCGGTGAGCCAGTAGACCGCGCCGATCACCATGGTGGCAAGGCCGATCAATCCGGCCAGCAGCCCTGCGACGGCGCTTGCCGCACCTTTCAGCTCGCCGTCCGATGCGCGGATCCGCCGCCAGGACCGAAACCCGCTCCAGATCGCGAACGGCGCGAAAATGCCGAACCACAGCGCGAGCAGACCGAGGACCAAGGCCCGGGTCGCCGCGCGGTCCCTCACCGGCTCAGCGGACTACCAGAACTTGCCGCCGCCCAGGAGGATGTAGAGGATCGGGCCGATGCCCCAGAAGAAGCTGATGATGATCCACAGCACCTTCGACACGCCACCCATGTTCTGGCGATTGACGATGTCGATCACGCAGAGGACGAAGGCGACGGGGTGGAGAAAGATCGCCAGCAGCACCTCGACGATGAACTTGATCATGCGATCAGTGTTTCACGACCGCGTGCAGCGGGCTCGGAACGCGAGGCCACCCGCCGGCGGGGGCGTACGTGCCGTCCGCGGCCTGCTCGTACGTCGCCCTTATCCTGCCTCGGGCGATCTGCCTCACCGCCTCGAGAAATCGGTCCACTTCCTCCTCTGTGTTGTAGGGGGCAAGGCTCGCCCGCACTGCTCCCGGCAGGGCCTTGCGGCGCCCGGCGGTCACTTCGCCTTCGACGGCCACGACCTCGTCCTTGCTCATGTGCAGCAGGTGGAACACGTACGGGTTCGCGCAGAAGCACCCATGCCGGACGGCGATACCCCACTCATGGCTGAGGGCCGCGGCGACGAGCCCGTGGTGCAGGCCGTCGACCACAAAGCTCGAAAGGGCAAGACGCGGGCGCCGCGGTTCGATGCTGCCGAGCACGGCGACACCGGGTATGGCCGCGAGCTGGCTGTGCAGCCGGCGGCCAAGGCCGACCTCGTAGTCGAGCATGTCGTGGAAGCCGAGCTCCTGGAGCGTCTGGATCGCAGCGCCCATCGCGACCGCGCCGATCACGTTGGGCGAGCCGGCCTCCTCGCGATCGGGCAGGTCGGCCCAGACGGTGTCGTCCCACGTGACGATGCTGATAGCGCCACCACCCATCACCTCCGGCGCGCCCGCGAAGAAGTCACGCGGCGCGACGAGAACACCCGCCCCGTATGGCGCGTACATCTTGTGCCCGGACAGCGAGATGAAGTCGAGGTGACCTGGATCGCTCGCCGGCCGCACGTCGATCCGGTGATGCGGGGCGAGCTGTGCGGCGTCGACCGAGATTCGCGCCCCGTGACGGTGCGCCAGCTCGGCCACGTCGTGAATCGGCGAGACAAAGCCGGTGACGTTCGAGGCGCCGCAAACGGCGACCAGCCCGATGTTTCCGGCGCTTTTCTTCAGCTCATGATCGATGGCGTCGAGGTCGATCTCTCCATCGTCTGACAGCCCGACCATCACGTGACCGCTGCGGTGTCGCCATGGCAGCAGGTCGGCGTGGTGCTCCATCTCGGTCACCAGCACCTGCCTGCCGTCAAGCCTTGCCTGTTCGGCTGCGATGCGATTCAGCGCGTCGGTCGTCCCCTTGACGAAGATGACGACCTGGTGGTTCTCGTCGACGCCCAGGAATTGAGAGACCAGCTCGCGCGCGTCCTCGTAAGCCTCCGTCGACAGGCGCGACTTGTAACCCGTGCCGCGATGCACGCTCGAGTAGACATCGGAGAAGCCGTTGACCAGGTCGCGCACGCGCTTCAGGGGCGGCGTGCTGGCGGCGTTGTCGAAGTTGATGCCTGTGGCGGTGCCGCCGCCAAGGATCGGAACGGGTAGATCGACCCCGGCGAAGTGCTCGCGCCACTGGCCGGAGTGAGGGGAGGTCACGTTCGTGCGTAGCCTAACTCGCCCGGCTGGAAAAGCCAGACTGTGCCTATCACACTAGGCAGGGGCCTGTCCGTTGTGCTATTGACACGAGATCTGGCATGAACGCGAAAAGTAATGTGGAGCGAGTGCACGTGACCGCGGCGGCCTCGGACTCGAGTCTTGCCGCGCGCGAGCTCAACTTCCTGGTCCGGCTCGCCCAGGCGGCCGCCTCGACCCAGCGGCCGGACGAGCTGCTGGAGCTGATCATTCGGGAGACGACCTCGGCCATCGGCACCGATGTCTGCTCGCTGTACCTGCTGGCAGGGCGGGAGCTGCTGCTCACGGCGACCAACGGCCTGAACGAGAACATGGTGGGCAAAGTGACGATGCGCGTGGGCGAGGGCATCACCGGGTGGGTGGCGGATTCGAAGCGCCCGGCGGTCGTGCCCGACGTGAGCAAGGAGCCGCACTGGAAGTGGGTGCCCGGGCTCGACGAGGACCGCTTTCATTCCATGGCCTCGGTGCCCATCGAGTCGGGACCGCGGCTGGTCGGCGTGCTCAACGTGCAGAGCACCGAGCGGCGCGAGTTCAACTCCGGCGACATCGACTTCCTGCGCGCGATCGCGGCGCAGGTGGCCGGCATCCTCGAGCGCAGCGAGCTCCAGAGGCGCACGGAAGTGCAGCTCGCCGAGATCCAGCTTTCGCACGACATCCACGAGCGCTTCACCAAGCTTTCGCTCGACGGTGCCGGGATCCAGTCGATCCTCGAGGTCATCGGTTCGCTCGCGGGCGGTCGCGCCGCCCTCTACTCGGCCGACGGCTATCGCGTGCGCGGCGTGGGGGAGTCATCTGACGGAATGCCTCCGCGGATCCATTTCCCAGCCACTGCGGGGACGGTGGCGCGCGAGGTGCGCATCAACGCGGGCCGGCCGGCGCGCCCCCTCGACGTCGTGCCAGTACGTGCTGGGGCGGAGATGCTTGGTTTGCTCGCGGTGAGCGTCGGGGAAGGAGCGGTCGAGTCGGAAGGCCGCGTTCGCGCGCTCGAGCACGGGTCGACGGTCCTGGCGCTCGAGCTGTCGAAGGAGCGCGCCGCCGCCGAGGTCGAGCGCCGGCTGCGCGGGGACTTGGTCGAGGAGGTGCTGGCCGGGGCGCTGGAGCCCGACGAGGCTGAGCGCGTCGCCCGGCAGGCGGAGCGGCTGGGCCATCGACTGCCACAGCGGGCATGGGTCGTGGTTCTCGAGGCCGACGACGACAAGACTGAAGCCGCGCTGGCAGTGCGCGGGCAGCAGGACCGCCTCGACGGAGCGTTGAGCGGGCTCGTCCGCTCGCGACTTCCAGGGGCTCTCACCCTCGTGCGCTCGTCTTCCGCGGTTTTTTTGGTCCCCGACGAGCTGGCGGCCGACCTCCCGTCGGTGGAAAAGCTCGGCGCGCAGGTCCTCGCCGCGGCCGCGCCGGTGATGAAGCCCGGCACGGCATCGGTCGGCATCGGCAACCTTGCCAACGGGGTGAGCGAGCTTGCGCGGTCGCACGTCGAGGCGCGCCAGGCGTTGCGGCTCACGCGGCGCGCGGGCGGTCGCGCGCGCGTTGCTTCCTACAGGTCTTTGGGCGCGTTTCGACTGCTGCTCGAGGTGCAGAGCCCGGACGCGCTGCGCCGATTCGTGCACGAGCTGCTCGGGCCGCTGCTGGAGTACGCACAGTCTCGCGACACACCGCTCCTCGAGACGCTCGAGGCGCTGTCTGCGGCGCGATGGGTGCGCCGTGCGGCCGCACGCAACCTGGGCATCCACATCAACTCGATGACGTACCGGGTTGAGCGCATCGAGGCCCTAACCGGCCTGCAGCTCGACGACCCGGAGACACGAGTCGCGATCTCGATCGCGCTGCGGGCGCGCGCGATGCTGGGGATGTAGCAAGCGGCCATTCGGGCCCATTGGGTCGCATCAGCTCTGGGCGAATTCAATCGATCGACGCAACAGTGGGCTGACGCGGTGCGGCAGAGAGTAGCTGCTCGAGGGCCTCGGCGGGATTGAGCCAGCCGAGGGTCTTGCGCGGTCTGATATTCATCTCGGCGGCAACGAACTCGAGATGTTCGGGCTGGTGGACCTTGAGGTCGGTGCCTTTGGGAAAGTACTGGCGAAGCAGGCCGTTGGTGTTTTCGTTGGAGCCTCGCTGCCAGGGTGAGCCAGGGTCGCAGAAATAGATATCGAGGCCGGTCGAGACACTGATCTTGGCGTGGTTCAACATTTCGTGGCCTTGGTCCCAGGTCAGGGTCTTCCAGAGGGTCTGGGGCAATCGCTTGGTAGCTGCCGCTATAGCCAGTTCAACCTCGGCGGCGCTGCCTCCGTTGGGCAGGTGCAAGAGCATCAGGTAACGAGTTGACCGCTCGACTAGGGTGCCAATTGCAGACCTGCCGTTTTTGCCGATGATGAGATCGCCTTCCCAGTGACCGGGCACTGCCCGGTCCTCGACCTCTGCTGGCCGTGCACTGATGTTGACCATGCCGGAGATTCGTCCACGGCGCTCTTGGCTTGTGCGTTTTGGCTTGCGCAGCGCTCGTCCAGTGCGAAGGCAAACGGCGAGCTCCCGGCGAAGAGCACCTCTTCCCTGAACGTAAATCGACTGATAGATCGTCTCGTGCGACACCCTCCTCTCTGCATCTCTTGGAAACCATTCGGCAAGCCTGGCGGCGATCTGCTCTGGGCTCAGCCGCTGCTTGAGTTTCGCCTGGACCCAATCATGGAGCCGCAGATTGGTCGCCAGCAGTGCCGGCTTGGGCCGGGCAGCTCGGAAGTCAGCTCCTCGCTGGGCAGCACTCGGGCGGTAGTCCCAGGGCGCGGTCCGGTGGGCGCCGGGCCGGCCCTCAAGTCGGGAGCGGGTCCGGTACTGCTGCCGCATGTTCCGCCGGAGTTCGCGCAGGACAGTGGACGGTGCTCGGTCCAGGTTCTTCGCGATGAGGCGAATGGAATGACCGCGTTCGACGCCAGCGAAAATCTCCTCGCGCTCCGCAAATGACAGGTACCGGCCGATTGTTTTTGCATGGACGTTTGAAGGAGCCACGCCGCCACCCTGACGGAACCACCGCTGGGCGGTGTGCAGACTAAGGCCGAGCTCGGTCGCAGCTGCCAACCGCGAGCGACCTTCGAGGGTTAACCGCCAGAACACACGTTGCTTTTCACGCAGAGGACGACGGCTCATCCAACACTCCTAGATTTCAGGTGTGTTGCGTCGACTCCTTGAACTCAAGCTGTGTGGGACAGGGCCATTCGGGCCCAATTGGTCAAACGCCAGTTAGGGCAGTCCGCTCGGCGACGCCGTGAACGGAACCACCGGCCGGTATCCCTCGACGGACCGCAGGGCGAACAGGATCACGGCCACGACCAACAGGACGTCCGCGCCGCTGATCGAGATCGATTGGCCCGCGGCACGGGTCAGGAACCGATTCGCCACGGGCACGGCGATGACCGCGAACGCAAGGAACAGCCCGCCGATCACAGCAAGCCGTGTCACGTGAGCCCTCAAGTGCGACGGAAACGGCGCAACGCGACCGTCAACCACGACGAAGAACAGCGCGAAAAGGACCACGAGGCCCCCGTGCAGGAGAACGTAGCCGACGTCGAGCCACAGGTTTGGGCCGTAGGGCTGCCAGGACTCGGAGATCCATAGGGCAAGGGTTGGAAAGTTTGCGTAATAAGAGTTCGCCATCAGCGTCGGAAAGACGACAACCGCGACCGCAACCTCCGGAGGACGCAGAACTCCAGACATCAAGACGCGGAGCTCAGTGCCTTCGATGCGCCGCACCGCAAGCAACGCGGCAACGCCGGCCACCGTCATGCCCAACGTGAAGGCGGTCCACACCGCCATCGGCTTGTACAGGGCTTCCACGGATGGGGCGGAGGCGAAGTAGCCCGCGATCCTGTGCACCTCTGATCCGAGTGACGCAAGCGCGTAAAGGATCACGGCGCCGTAGCCGAATCCAAGTCCGAAGTCATCGAGCGCGTCGGCCAACAAAATCATCATCGCCGTACCTCCCGTCAGGGCAAGGCACACCAAGAGGCGCGCGGACCAGTCGAGGGCGCCAAAGGCGGGTGGGCTGCTGGACTGATAGAGGACGGTGAATCCGTACGCCTGGCCGAGGGCCAACACCAGCGCGAGGAACCTCGTCCAACGCAACACGGTCTTGCGCCCGGCAGGCTGGCCGAGCAGGTCTCCGAGTCGGACTGAGACCGCCACTGCGATGTTCATCAGGATCCAGGCTTCGATGTAGGGTCCAATGCCTTCGGCGGCGAGGCTCAGGGATGCGAACGGAAGGCTGTTGGGTCCGATCGCGATGAACAAACCAGGCCCGTTGCTGAGGTTATAGAGCCGAGTCGTGATGAACGCCGGCGTGACGTCTGAGACCGGGATCTGTTCGAGCAGGCGCCATACGACGAGGCATACTGCGGTCACCAAGAGCGCTCTCTTGTCGACGAACCTCCAAAGCCGCGCCACGGTCATCGCAGTCTAAAAAGAAAAAGGGCCCCGGCTCGCGCCGAGGCCCTTGGAGTAGATCGGTCTACACGTCCGAGTAGAGCATGAACTCCCACGGGTGAGGCCGCAGCGCGACCGGGTCGACTTCCTTCTTGCGCTTGTATTCGATCCAGGTCTCGATCACGTCTGCCGTGAAGACACCGCCTTCGAGCAAGAACGCGTGGTCCTTCTCGAGCGCGTCCAGCGACTCGGCGAGCGACCCCGGCACCGACTTGATCTTCGCTTTCTCCTCGCCCTCGAGCTCGTAGATGTCCTTGTCCACCGGCTCCGGCGGCAGGATCTTGTGCTTGATGCCGTCGAGTCCGGCCATCAGGCATGCGGAGAACGCGAGGTAGGGGTTGGCGGCGGGATCCGGTGAACGGAACTCGACGCGCTTCGTCTTCGGGTCGGTCGAGTACATGGGGATGCGAACGCACGCCGAGCGGTTGCGCTTCGAATAGACGAGGTTGATCGGCGCCTCGTAGCCAGGCACGAGCCGGCGATACGAGTTGGTCGTCGGCGCGCAGATCGCGAGTAGAGCCGCAGCGTGCATGAGCAGGCCCCCGATGTAGTGGACGGCGGTCTGGCTCAGCCCGGCGTAACCGCTCGCGTCGGCGAACAGGTTCTCGCCATCCTTCCAGAGGCTCTGGTGCACATGCATCCCGGATCCGTTGTCCTGGAACAGCGGCTTGGGCATGAAGGTCGCGACGTAGCCGTGCTGGGCCGCGACGTTCTTGATCACGTACTTGTAGACCATCATCTTGTCGCCCATCTTGGTGAGCGAGTCGAAGCGCATGTCGATCTCGGCCTGACCGGCGGTGCCGACCTCGTGGTGCTGCACCTCGACGCGCACGCCGGCTTCAATCAGCTTGAGCATGATCTCGGACCGCAGGTCCTGGAGCTTGTCGGTCGGGGGCACCGGGAAGTAGCCCTCCTTGTGCCGTGGGCGGAAGGCCATGTTCGGCTCGGAGTTCTTGCCCGAGTTCCAGATGCCCTCTTCGGAGTCGATGAAGTAGTAGCCGCTGTGCGCGTTCTGGTCGAAGCGGAGCGAGTTGAAGAGGTAGAACTCGGCCTCGGGTCCCCAGTAGCTGATGTCGGCGATCCCCGAGCGGCGAAGGTGCTCCTCCGCCTTCTTGGCGATGAACCGTGCGTCCCGCGAGTAGGGCTCGCGGCTGATGGGGTCGACCACGTCGCAGATGAGAAACAGCGTCTTGTGGGAGAGGACGGGGTCGATCGTCGCCGAGTCCGGGTCCGGCATGAGCAGCATGTCGCTCTCGTCGATCGACTGGAAGCCGCGGATGCTCGAGCCATCAAAGCCCAGGCCTTCCTTGAAGCTGTCCACGTCCAGCTCGCCGAGCGGAAGGCTGAAATGCTGCCATGTTCCTGGAAGATCGATGAACCGGACGTCGACCACCTCGACGCCCTCAGCCTTCGCGCGCTCCAGGACTTCGCGCGGGCTGGTCTTACTGCCTGACTTGGTCTCTACTGCCATGAACACCCTCCCAGAAAACAATTGGACTTCGCGGGCTTGACGAACCGGGCGCCTGTCTGCACGAACTTCCAGACAGGCGATAGGCGGCGGCCCCTCTGGCCACCGCTGCTCACCGCCGCCGGACCCGAACCAGCGGCCGTTCGGGTTCTGCCGGCTATGCCTCGTCCGGGCTGCGCCGCTTGACCACGACCAAGAGGAGCGCCCAGTAGGCGACGATTCCGACGACGTATAGAGCTTCCATGCGTGAAATCTTCTCCCAGTGCAGCTGGCCGAAATACATGCGATCGAACCGAAATCGAGGCGGTGGCTCTCGTGTGGAGTACACGAGAGCGCACCGCAAATGCGAGCTTCAGGAGGTGGGTGCCGGCAGGCCGGCCCCGGGCGGGTCGTAGTGCGTGAGGGGCACCGAAGGCGGCTCGACCCCCAGCTTCGGCACTCCCAGGTCCAGCGAGACGTCGCCGTGGACCATCTCGTCGCCGACCTCGAGGTGCTGCTGCGACATCCGGAGCGGGACGAGCAGCCCGACCACCTTCATGACCACGTAGGTGGCGATTCCGTCGTAGACGACGATGATCCCAAGGGCCATCGCCTGGACGACCAGCTGGTGCGGGTTGCCGTAGAAGAGACCGGCCACGGAGAAGTTGGACGTGGCCCCCGTGCCGTAGTACTGGATCATGGCCGGGTCGGCGATCAGGCCGACCATCAGGCCCCCGATCGCGCCAGGAAACAGGTGCGTGTGCATCACGCCGAGCGTGTCATCGATCCTCTTGAAGAAGTTCACGCGCGGCAGGTACTGCATGGTGAACCATGGGATGACCGCGGCCACCACGCCGATGAGGATGGCGCCGAATCCGTTCACCCAGCCGGCGCCCGGGGTGATCGCGACGAGGCCCGCGATCATGCCGTTGATCATGCCGGCGACGTTGCTCTTGCCGGTCATAAAGACGTCGAGCAGCATCCAGGCCAGCAGCGCGGCTGCCGTCGCGAGGTTCGTGTTCAAAACCGCGGCCGCCGCGTCGGCGTTGGCTGTGTACGGGTCACCTCCGTTGAACCCGTTCCAACCGAGCCACAGAAGGCCGCCGCCCGCGATGGCCATGAGCAGGTTGCTCGGATTGTTCTCTTGCCTGTCTTTGAGGAGCCGCGGACCAACGACCGCGGCCGCGACGACGCCGGAGATTCCGGCTGCAACGTGGATGACGTAGCCGCCGCTGTAATCGACCGCGCCCTGCTGGGCGAGCCAGCCGCCACCCCAGATGAGGAAGGCGCCGACCGGGTAGACCACCGTCATCCAGAGCGGGACGAAGAGCATCCATGCCTTGAAGTTCATGCGGCCCAGCAGCGCGCCGCCCAGGATGATCACGGTGATCGCGCCGAAGACGAACTGGAAGTAGACCATCGCAGAGGTCGGGAAGCGAAGCGGCGGCAGGCCGCCCGTCAGCAGCGGGATGGACGCCTGGCTGATTTCAGAGGAAGCGAAGTTGACCGGCCAGGGGATTCCGATGATGTCCTGGCCGAGGAGCTTGGCCGAGTTGCCGAAGCTCATGTTGTATCCCCACAGCGTCCAGATCAGCATTGTCATCGCGAACGCGTACAGGACCATCAGCGCCGAGTTGAGGGCCCATTTCCGTTTCATCAACCCGGCGTAAAGAATCGCCAGGCCCGGAACGCTCTGCAGGCCGACCAGCGTCGCCGCCGTCAGCTGCCAGGCTGTGTCGCCTGGATTCAGCCAGTTCGGGCTGGGCACGAGTCCGTCAAGAAACATGAGGCGTATTCCTCCCCTTGGAAAGCAAGATCACGCAGCGCGCAGCGGGCTCCACGCGCACCGGCAAGACCAATGCTCACAGAGGCTCATGACGTGGAACATGGTGTGGACGCCACGAACGCGCTCGGTATTTCTCCGTGCCAATGCGCCAGACAAGGGCGCGTCGCGCACAAAAAAAAGCGGCTGGGCATTTCGCCCAGCCGCTCAACCCCGCGGTAACTAATTCTTGGTCGCGCTTACGTTTGCGCTCTTTTCGATCCACTCGCGGATCGGGGCGGCGCCGCCCGGGAATCCGACCAGGCGGTCCACCAGCTTGCCCTCTCGGAACAGGCCCAGGGTCGGAATTCCCTGCACGCCGTAGCGGATGGCGAGCTCCTGGTTGTTGTCGACATCAAGCTTGCCGATCTTGACTTTTCCGGCGAACTCGTCCGCCAGGCGCTGCACGACCGGCGCCATCATGTGGCACGGCGGGCACCATTCGGCGGTGAAATCAACAACCACCGGGTCGGCGGAATTGAGCACGTCGGCCTCGAAGGTCGGGCCGTCGAAGTGCTGAAGGTTTTGCATATCACATACAAAGTCGCCGGATCGTCATCTATTCCGGCCCCTCCGGCGGCTTCGCCGCCACCTCCCCATGAATGGGGAGGACATAATCGGGTCTATGGCCGTGATCGAGGCGCAACCACCCGCACCGGTCTGGGAGCAGGCGCTCCGCCAGTTCGGCGCGCGCTTTTTCGAGGCCTCGCCGGGGGCCATCACGTGGATCCTGCTCGCGGCGCCGGCCTGGATTCCAATCGTCTTCAAGCTTCCGGGGGCGATCTTCGTGGCCTGGGCGGTGCTGCTGTTCGACGTGTACTGGCTCGTGCGGGCGATCACTGTCGTGACAGGCGTCTACAGCACTCTCCTCCGAATGCGCCGCGACATGCGAAAGGACTGGCTCGCACTTTGCCGGGAGGAGCAGGCCAAGGGCAGTGTGGACCCGCTGCAGTATTACCACCTCTCGGTCGTGCCAACCTACACGGAGCCTTACCACGTGCTCGAACGCACGGTGCAGGCGATCGTCGACGCGAACTATCCCGACGAGCTGAAGCTGGTCGGCATCATCACCCGGGAGACGGACAAACCCGGCTGGGAAAACGTCGCCCGGCTCAAGGAGAAGTTCGGGGGCCGCGTCCGCGGCTTCTACCACATCAAAGACCCGCTCGAGCCGGGAATCGTGATCGGCAAGTCCGCGGCGATGAACTGGGGCGGCCGGTGGATGGTGCGGGTGCTGACCGAAGAAGGCTTCGATCTCAGCAAGGTGCTGATCACCGACCTCGACTCCGACTACCGGGTCCATCCCCAGTACTTCGGGTGGATCAGCTGGCACCACGCGCGCGAGCCGCTTCGCGACTTCGTGATCTGGCAGCCCGTGCCACTCTTCCACAACAACATCTGGCATGTGCCGATGGCGGTGCGCATCATGTCCGCAAGCACATCGCAGTGGCAGATGTTTCTCCACTCCCGTCCGCACCGGCTGGTCGCGTTCTCGAGCTACACGTGCAGTCTCGACTTCGTGCAGAAGGTCGGTTACTGGGACAAGGACGTGATCCCTGAGGACTCGCGCTTCTACTGGAAGGCTTTTTTCACATTCGGCAAGCGATTCTCGGTCAAGTCGGTCTGGCTGCCGATCTACGGCGACTCGCCTAACTCACGCGACTACGCCTCGACCCACATGAGCCAGTACAACCAGATCAAGCGGTGGGCGTGGGGCATCACCGACGTTCCCTACGTGCTCGCCCGCTTCTTCAAGCACCCGGAGATCCCGCTATGGCTGCGGATCCGGCGGTTCATGAACCTGTTCTTGAATCACCTGAACTGGATCTTCCTGCCAGTCCTACTGCTCTTCGGTTCCTCGGTCCCGATCTGGGTGAGCGTGGACTTCTCGCTCACCGACCTGGGGCAGGCGCTGTGGAACGTGTCGGGTGTCCTGCTCGGGATCACGCTGTCCACCGTCCTCTTTTTTCTCTACTTCGAGATCCGGATCCTGCCGCCCAAGCCGGCGGACTGGCCGCGCTGGAAGAAGCTGGCCATCTACTTTCAGTACTTCCTCTATCCGATCGTCGGCCTGATCCTGAGCGTTCTCCCGGCGTTGGAGGCCCATACGCGATTACTGTTTGGGCGGTACCTCGAATACCGCGTGACGGAGAAGGTCTAGTTGGACGACGACAGCGCACGGACGGTCGTGAAGACGGTTGCCGGCCTGTACCACGAGGTCCACGACAAGCTGCGCGAGCAGGTGCGCGGCCAGGACCACGGAACGCTGAACTGGCGGCCGCTGCCCAAGGCCAACTCGATCGCGGTTCTCGTCGCCCACGCGGTCGGCTCGGAGATGGAGATGCTTCGCGCTTTGAGGAAGCTCCCCACAGATCGGGACCGCGATTCCGAGTTCAAGGTCGAGGCCGAAGCCGCAGACCTGCTCGCCCTCATCGACCAGGCCGACCGCGCCCTCGACGAGCACCTCGGCGCCCTGAGCCCGGCCGACCTCATGGAGCTGCGTCCTCGAGGCGACCGCCCGCCGCGGCCTGGGATCGAGTGGCTGGTCGCCAACTACGGCCACGCCCGGGAGCACCTGGCCCAGATCGAGCTGACCAAGCAGCTCTACGACAGCCGAGACTAGACCGTCAGGCTCCGCAGACGGGGCCGGTGAACCAGGGTAAGCAGAACCCCGGCCCTGCGAGTGCCCACACCTCGAGGACCGCGATGATCAACAGAAAGACCACAAAGCCCGTGCCGCTCATGATGTTGCGGCCAGGTACTGGCCACCTCTTCCAGCCGAGACGCCTGGCCATGCGAGGACCCGCAATGGCGTCGATGAACGGCCACACGAGGAACACGATGATGACAACCGTCGGGATGACGATCGACATCAACAGCTCGGGCCCGAGCTTGATGAACTGGAAGAGAAAGAGGAAGTACCAGTCAGGCCTCGGAATCGTCACGGCTCGCGGATCGGCTGACGCCTCGAGCTGAAGGTTCTTCTGCACGAAGGCAGCGAGCAGTCCGATGGTGATCATCATCACGATGATGATCACGGGGTAAGGCCAGAAATGGTCCGGGAAGAAGGGATGCGTGTCTTCGTCCGGCATGTCGTCGGCCAGGTGATGTCCCGCGTCCCCCATCAGGATGGGGAAGAGGGCGATCCCGACGATCACCGGGTACAGGATGCTGTCAGGGCCGATCGGAAGGCGCTTCCATTCGGGCTCTAGAGTGTGTCCGCCGTGCCCGTCGAGCTCGATGATCTGAACTTCTTTCGGCTCGACGACCGCCGCTCCAGGTCCTTCTTTTCGAATGTCGTCGTTGCTCACATCGGCTCCGCGATGCCGTGCGCGCGGATGAACCGGAAGTGCACGTACATCAATACGACGATCAAGGCGGGCAACAAGAATACGTGAGCGGTGAAGAAAATCTGCAGGGTCGGCGGACCAACCACCGGACCACCCTGGAGTATCTGCTTGATGAAGGCGCCCAACCAGGGCGGCGGAGGTGAGCCTGCGATCTTGATCGTCACCTCGGTGGCGAAGTACGCCTTGGTGTCCCAGGGGAGCAGGTAGCCGGTCAGGGCGAAGGCCAGGATGAGCAGCAGCATGATTGCGCCGACCATCCAGTTCAGCTCCCGAGGCGCGCGATACGAGCCGGTCCAGTACACGCGGGCCATGTGCAGCAGGACCATGAAGATCAGGATGTTGGCGCCCCAAAAGTGGACCCCGCGAATCAGCCAGCCCAGGTACACGCTGTTCTGGATGAAGAGGACGCTGGAATAAGCCTCGGCCGGATTTCCCCTTGCATCCGGGACGTAATAGATGGAAAGCAGGATCCCTGTGACGAGCTGCAAGACGATGATGACGAACACCATCCCGCCGAAGCAGTAATAGAAGGCGTTGGCGAAGTTCGGCACGCGCTGATACATCGACTCTTCGATCGTTTTCGTAAACGGATACCGCTCGTCCAGCCATCGCACGGCTGCCAGCTGGATGTCGCGCGGGTGAGGGATCGCCACGGCTCAGAACCCCAAAACGATCCCGTCGACCTGGATCGTGCTTGGGTCGTCACCCTGCTTCCAGCTCAGGTGCGACAGCGGGAACGCGGCGGGTCCATGCAGCACGGTGCCATCGAGGTGGAAGCGCGAACCGTGACATGGGCAGTCGAACGTCTTCGCGGAGTCGTTCAGCGCGACCGAGCAGCCGAGATGTGAGCAGTTGATGGCGAGCACGTCGACCTTGCTCCCGTTCTTGACCGCGAAGCCTCCAAATGCGAGGTCGCCGGGGGCGTTGTCGCCGCCGCCGTCGGCCATGATGAACGCGGTGTTGGGGCTGGTCGGAGCATTGAACTTCACCGCCTCGCCGTCGTTGAGCTGGCTGATCGGCTTGTCCAGGGTGATGTTGACCGGACCTTTCTTCTGGCCTTTGGGCGGCGCGGGCCAGAGGTAAACCAGGATCGGCAACACGCCGGCGACCGTCAGAGAGGTGAGGATGATCGCCATCCACCAGCCAAGGAACGTCCGGCGGCTGACCAGCCTCGGCGCCGTAGCGTCTGCCATCCGGCTCCGATTCTAACGATGTGCGGACGGCAGGTAGGGGGGCAGGCCGACCGCCTCGCGCACCTCCACCATCGTCTTCCGCGCCACGTCGCGCGCCCTCTCGCTGCCCTCGTCCAGGATCGCGTTGACCTGGTCGGGCGTCAGCTCTGACCGCACCTCGCGGTATGGCGCGAAGCGCTCGATGATCCGCTCGGCGAGCAGCATCTTCTTGTCGTAGCAGCCGATCTGGGCCTTCCGGCAGAGCTCCCAGTAGTGCTCCCAGTCGTCGAAGAAGTACTTGTAGAAGGCGCAAACGTTGCACTGCCGCGGATGGCCTGGATCCGTCCTCCGCGGCCGCTTCACGTCGGTGACCATGCTGAGCACCTGCTTGCGGATGACTTCCGGGTCGTCAGTGACCCCGACGATGTTCCCGACGGTCTTGGACATCCGCTGTTTGCCGTCGGTGCCCTTGATCAGCGGTGTCTCGGTGAGCAATGCACGTGGCTCGGGCAGCACCGGCGCATAGGTGCGGTTGAATCTGCGCGCCACCTCGCGAACCAGCTCGATATGCGCGAGCTGATCCTTGCCGACGGGCACGCCCACGCCCTTGACGATCAAGATGTCCGCGCCCTGCAGGATGGGGTACGAGAACAGCCCCAGGTTGACGTTGTCAGGGTGCTGCTTGGCCATCTGCTTGAAGGTCGGCACGCGCTGCACCCAGCTCAAAGGCGTGACCATCGACAGCAGCAGGGTCAGCTCGGCCACCTCCGGCACCTTCGACTGGAGGTAGAGCACGCTGCGCGTGGGATCGATGCCGACCGCGATCAGGTCGGCGGTGAGATCGAATACTTTGTCCTCCGCCTTGCGGCCGTCTGGCTCGGTGGTCAGCGCGTGGTAGTCGGCGACGAAGTAAAAGCACTCGTACTTGTCCTGGAGCTCGACCCAGTTCTTGGCCGCGCCGAGGTAGTTGCCGAGGTGGAACCGGCCCGTCGGGCGCATGCCGCTCAAGATCCGCGTCCGCTCCGCCATGGCGACCGAGTGTAGCTAGGCTCGCGGTTTAGGATTGATCCAGTTGCCAGACAACGACTCACCACAGGTCCCCCCGGCCACGAGCCTGGGACTCGGTTCCCGGGCGCTCCGCAACACGACGATGGTGCTGACCGCGAAGGTCGTTGCCCGCCTGATCGCCCTGGTGACCGTCCTCTACATGATCCGGAAGCTGGGCCAGGTGCAGTACGGCACGTTCGCCTTGCTCGTCAACCTCACCGCCATCGTCAGCGTCGTGCTCGACCTGGGCTTCAACGTGCTCTTTGTCCGCGAGGGGTCACGCGACCACAGCCAGATTCAGCGCTACCTGCGGAACGTGATGTCCGTGCGTCTGGTCATGTCGGGCATCAGCCTCGTGCTGCTGGCCGCGCTCGTGATCCCGTTCGGCCTCGGCGCGCTGCTCGTGCCCGGGTTCGTGCTGATGGTCCTGACCTCGTACTCGTCCCTGCTCCGCAACGGCCTCTACGCAGTGCAACAACTGGGCTATGAAGCGATCGCGGTCGTCATCGAAAGCGCCATCCTGCTCGCGCTCATCGTTTATGGCGGCCTGACCAACCAGGGCGTCGTCTACTACGTGTGGGCGTACGCAATCCAGTACGCCTTCAGCTGCGTGTACTTCTCGATCGTGCTCGCCGTCAAACGGATCGCACTTGTCGGCTTGCAGTTCGAGGCGCCGCTGCTGCGCGAATGGTTCTGGAAAGGCCTCCCGTTCGCGCTGACTTTCGTCCTGACGATCCTTTATTTCCGGATCGACCAGCCGCTCATCGCCGCGTTCAAGGGCCTGGGCCAGGCCGGCCTCTACGCGGCGGCCTACAAACCGATCGAGTCGCTGCTTTTCGTCCCGATCACCTTCCTGTCGATCGTCTTCCCGGTGCTCTCCGTCTACTACCGGGAGCGCCGCGCTGACCTGCTCGAGGCGGTGAGTCGGTTCTACAAAGGCTTGTTGCTGATGGGCTGGCCCGTGAGCGTTGGCATCTTCGTCCTTGCCCACCCCCTCACGCCGCTGCTGCTCGGGCACGGCTTCCTGGCTTCCGAACCGGCGCTCAGGGTGCTGGCCCTGGCCCTGGGCATCGCCTTCGTCAACAACGCGTTCATCGGCGCGCTGAACGCCTCCGACCGCCAGTCGTCCTTCACGTGGGCCGCGGGCTGGAGCGTGCTGGCCAACCTGGCATTGAACCTCGCACTCATCCCGCCCTTCGGATACCAGGGTGCAAGCTGGGCGACGGTGGTGACGGAGCTGGTGCTCGGCACGGCCGGCTGGATCCTGACTGCGCGCTATGTCGGGCGGGTCCCCGTCGTGCAGCTCAGCTGGCGCGTCCTGCTGGCCGGTGTGATCATGGGCGCGGCCATCTACCCGCTGAGCTCGCTCGAGGGGTTCAAGGTCGCGATCCCGATCGTCGCCGGTGCCGTCGTGTATGCCGCATTCGTGCTGCTGCTGCGCGCGCTGAACGGCGAGGAGATCACCTGGGCTCGCCGCGCTTTGGCACTGGCTCGCTGATGAGCCCCAAACCGCTCTTCCTCAAACCTCGCGGCGCGACCGAGCTGGTGCCCTGGGAGGAGATCGCGGTCGACGCGCCGGAGGTCAGCCGCGAGACTCCGCTCGGTCAGGCGGAGTTCGTCGCTCTCGACATCGAGACCACGGGAAACGCACCTTTCCTCGTGCTGGAGATCGGCGCCGAGCGCTTTCGCCTCAGCGGCCCACTGTCATTTTTCGACACGCTGGTGGACTGCCGCGCCCCCATCAACCCCTACGCGCGCAGGCGCCACCACATCGACCGGTCGATGCTCATCGGCGCGCCGGAGTTCAAGGACGCGCGGCGCGCTTTTCTGCGGTTCGCCCTGGGCGCGGTCCTGGTCGAGCACAGCCACGACGCGTTCGACACGTGGCTGGTCGGCCGCGGCCTGGAAAGCCCGCTCACGCACCCGATCATCGACACCACCGCACTCGCGCGCCTGGTGCTGGACCTGCCCAAGGGGCAGACGCCGGGGCTGGCGCGCCTCGTCACCGAGCTCGGCCTCGACGTCACGCCCGCGCACGCGGCGCTCGACGACGCCCGCGCCACCGCAATGGTCTTTCGCGCCCTCATCGCGCGCGCCCAGGCGAAGCCTGGATGGAAGACGGTCGGCGACGTGTTGGCCGCGCTGCCGCGGCCGGCGGTGGACCGGACCCCTAATCGAAGAGGGTCAGCTGCAGGTCAGGCTCGGGGTGCTCGAGGCCAGACAGTCCCACCCCGATCAGGCGCACAGCCCGCGACTCCACGTGTGACTTCTCCAACGCCGAGCGCGCGGCGCGGAAGATCGTCTCGACGTCGTCGGTCGGGCTCGTCCGGCTCACCTGGCGGCTCACCAGCCTGAAGTCGGGGAGCTTCAGCTTCACGTAGACCGTCCGTGCGCGGACTCCATCGGTCTTCAGCCGTTCGGTGACCCGATCCGTCAGGTCGCGCAGCGCCGTTTCGAGCTGGCCCCGGTCGCTGACGTCATTTTCGAACGTGGTCTCCGCCGAGATGGTCTTGGCCGGGCGGCTTCCATCGACGGGCGAGCGGTCGCGGCCCTGGGCCAGCCGCTGGAGGACCGCGCCGTTCGTGCCGAGGGCCTGGACCAGGCGCTGCGTCTCGTAGGCGGCCAGCGCGCCCACGGTGCGCAGGCCCATCGCGTGAAGCCTTTCCTCCGTTTTGGGGCCGAGCCCGGGGATCACCCCGACGGGCAGCGGCGCCAGGAAGTCGGCCTCGGTCCCCGGCGGGACCAGGACCAGGCCGTCCGGCTTGCGCGTCCCGCTGGCCACCTTGGCGACGAGCTTCGACGTGGCCGCGCCGACCGAGGCGGTCAGTCCGACCTCGGTGTGAATCTGGAACTTGATGCGGCGCGCCACCTCCTCGGCGTTCGAGGTGCCATGCCTCGTCCGAGCCGTCACGTCGAGGTATGCCTCGTCCAGGGCCACGCCCTCGACCAGCTCGGGTGAGGTGAAGCGGCGGAAGATCTGATGGACCAGCCGGCTCGCTTCGCGGTAGCGCGCCCCGTCGGGCTGGACCACAGTCAGCTGGGGGCACACCTGCATGGCTTCGTGGAGGGGCATCGCCGACCGCACGCCGTACGCCCGAGCCTCGTATGACGCACCCATGATCACCGCACGGCGCGAGCGCCCGGCCACCGCGATCGGGATCCCGCGGAGCTTGGGGTCGTCGCGCTGGTGGACGGACGTGTAGAAGGCGTCGAGGTCGACGTGGAGGATCGTCCTCGGCCAGTTGTCAGGTCTTGGCACGCGGAGAGTCTGCCACAAGGAGTTGTGGCCCACCCCCGCTTCGAGCCTAGAATCCGGTGGCGATGAAGGGCGTCATCCTTGCCGGCGGCACGGGGAGCCGCCTGCACCCCCTGACCCGCATCACCAACAAGCACCTCCTGCCGATCTACGACCGCCCGATGATCAACTACGCGATCGAGGCCCTGGTGAGCGCCGGGGTGGGGGACATCATGCTGGTGACCGGCGGCACCCATGCCGGCGAGTTCCTGCGTCTGCTCGGCAACGGGCACGAGTTCGGCATCGAGCGCCTTTTCTACGCCTACCAGGACACGGCCGGCGGCATCGCGGAGGCGCTCGGCCTGGCTGAGAAGTTCGTCGGCGGCGACCGCTGCGTCGTGCTTCTCGGCGACAACATCTTCGAGCGATCGATCCGCCCATGCGTGGAAGCGTTCGAGAAGCAGGAGCGCGGCGCGCGGGTAGTCCTCTCCAAGGAGTCGGATCACGAGCACCTCCGCAACCTGGGTGTCGCCCAGTTCGACGGCAAGCGCCGAATCGAAAGGATCATCGAGAAGCCGGAGACCCCGCCAAGCGACTTCGCCGTGACGGGCGTTTACTTTTATGACTCGACGGTGTGGAAGGTGCTGCCCGAGCTCGAGCCTTCTGGGCGCGGAGAGCTCGAGATCACCGACGTGAACAACTGGTTTCTCAAGCAGGGATTGATGGAGTACGACGTGCTCGACGGCTTTTGGGGCGACGCGGGGGAATCGATCCACGCTTACTACGCGGTTCACGATTTCGTCCGCGCGCACGGGGTCAACAAACCGTCGTGAGCATCGAAGGCGTGGTCTTGAAGCAGCTGACGACGCACTCCGACGAGCGCGGCTTCTTTCGCGAGGTGGTCCGAGAGACCGACGACTTCTTCGACCATTTCGGCCAGTGGAGCCATTCGTTGATGTATCCCGGCACCGCCAAGGCATGGCACATCCACCAGCGCCAGACGGACTGGTGGTACGTGATCGGAGCGCTCAAGGTCGCCCTGTATGACACGCGCGACGGGTCACCGACCAGGGGGCAGCTGATGGAGTTCTTGATGGGTGACCGGGAGCCGGCGTGCCTGAAGATCCCGCCCGGAGTTGCGCATGGCTGTCGCGCGCTCGCGCTGAGTCACGTCCTCTACATCACGTCGCACGTCTATTCCCCGGAGGACGAGGGGCGCCTGCCGCACGACGACCCGACGATCGGCTACGACTGGACGGCGGGTCCGCCCATCAAGTGACCCGCTCGCTGGGTCGTCTTCTCGTTGCCGGGGCTGCGGGCTTCATCGGTTCGAACTTCGTGCGGCACGTCCGCCGGACGCGTCCGAACGTCGCCATCACGGTGCTCGACAAGCTGACCTATGCCGGCAACCTCGCAAACCTCGTCGAGTTCGAAGGCCAGCCTGGGTACCGCTTCGTTCACGGCGACATCTGCGACGCGGACCTGGTGAACACGCTCGCCGGTGAGGTGGACGCGATCGTCAACTTCGCCGCGGAGACGCACGTCGATCGCTCTTTGATGGATCCGTTCGCGTTCATCGAGACCGACGTCCGCGGCACCGCGGTCCTGTGCGAGGCGGCACGCCGGTATGGCCACGAGGTCTTCCTCCTCGTGAGCACCGACGAGGTGTACGGCGACGTGAGCGAGGGGCGATCCGCGGAAGGCGATCCTCTGCGCCCGCGCAGTCCTTATTCCGCGAGCAAAGCAGGTGGTGAGCACATCGCGCGCGCTTACGCCGAGAGTTTCGGGCTGCCGCTCCTGGTGACACGGGGCTCGAACAACTACGGCCCATACCAGTACCCGGAGAAGTTGATCCCGGTTCTGATCACGAACGCGATCGACGACCTGCACCTGCCGCTGTACAACGACGGATCGGCGGTGAGGGACTACATCTACGTCGAGGACCACTGCCGCGCCATCGACCACGTGCTTCACGAAGGACCCGGGGGTGGCGTGTACAACGTCGGGACGGGGATGGAGACCACGGGGCTGCGCGTGGCCGAGGCCGTGCTGGACATCCTGGGCAAGCCGCGAAGCCTGATCGAGTTCGTCGCCGACCGGCCGGGCCATGACTACCGCTACGCGCTCGACATCTCGCGCATCACCGCGCTCGGTTGGGAGCCGCGGGTCACGTTCGCGGAAGGGCTCGAGCGGACTGTTCGCTGGTATCAGGACCACCCCGAATGGTGGCGCCCGCTCAAGTCGGGCGAGTACTGGGAGTACTACAAGCGCAACTACCGGCCGCTGGTCAGCTAGGCGGCGCTGCACGTCGGATAGTCCGGACAATCCGGGAATCTCGAGCTGATCGACCTCGCTGTGTCCGGACTATCCGGGCACCGGTGTCAGGCGGTGGGCGGCTGTGGTTCCTGCGGCGGGGCGGCGCCCGGTACCGGTCGCCAGGTGCGGCCGTCCCACCAGAGCGTCCCGTCACCGGAACGCTGCGCGGCCGGCGGAACTTCCAGGGCCGCGTCCTTCCAGCCCTGCCCGTCCCACCAGTAGTTGCCGTCCGGGGACAGCTGGATGCCGCCTCCCTCTGCCACGCCCGGCGCGCCCGCCATCGCGCCGGCCATCATGGGGGTCGGTCCTCGTCTACGCATGGCCAGCACGGCCACGATCGCGACGACGACGATGATGAAGACGACCGCGATGACGACGGCAAAGACCGGGAAAGTCGAGGCCACGTTGGAGACGGCGTTCTCCGGCCATTGCGAAGACGGGATGGTGCTCCCGGGTGCCGTGTCGTACTGGGTCTTGGCCTGCTGCGCGGCGATGTTGAGCACGTCGTCCTTGGCCGAGGCCAGGATGACGAAGAAGACGTCGTTCCCCTTGGCGAAGACGAACAGGTCGCCGACGGTGTTGCTCGACGTGTCGGCGAAGTGCGCGCCGTAGTAGGGGTCGATTCCGCTGACGGTGTCGGCGTGCTTGTACGTGGGGTCAGCCTTGTCCGAGGCTTCGAGGGCCGTCAGCGCCTTCCGGGCGCCCGAACCGCCGGTGAACGCCATCACCGCTTCGACCATCGCGTGGCCCGCGGCGGACGACGCCCATGTCTTGCCGAATCCGTCGACGAAGCCGTCCCTGTTCAGCGTGGCCTCCGTCTCGGTCGCGCTGGTGCTGTTGGATCCGTTCGAGGTCGCCCAGTCGTGAGCGGTGAATTCGCCGTGCAGCTGGCCGGTCGTGAGCTCGGCGAAATCAGAGCTCGGCGGCTTGGCGAGGACGGAGTCCAGGGACGGGGAAGGGCTTGGAGTTGCAGCCGACGCGGCAAGCGGACCAAGTGCCAGTGCGGCAAACGCGGCAATCGTCGAGGCGTAGATCTGGCGTTTCACGCGGCCATCTTATCGGTTGGCGCTGAATCTTCCTGCCATCCCGCGCCAGTACCAATGGAGATAACGCGGGAGCCATTCGAAGAGCTTGAATCGGCTTTGGCCGGCGGTTCGGTCGCGCCACGTCGTCGGCACCTCTGCCACCGGCAAACCGAGACGGTATGCCTTGACGGTGAGCTCCAGGCCAAGCTCAAAACCCCCGCGTGATTCGATGGTCACCTGGTTGAGGAGGCGCTTGGAGTAGAGCCGGAAGTTGCTGGTCGCGTCGTGCACGGGCAGCCCTCCCAGCCAGTGAAGGGAGAGCCCGGCGGTTCGGGACATCGTGCGTTTGAGAAACGGCCCCCCGACCTGGCGGCCTCCTCGCATGTACCGCGATCCCGCCACGACGTCGGCGCCTGCCCGGGCCAGCTGGAACATGGGATCGATGTCGGCGGGATCGTCCGAGCCGTCGCCCATCGTGATGACCACGTAAGGGGCCCGCGCCGCCCGAAGGCCCGACTTCATCGCGTTCAGCACGCCGCGACCCAGCGTGTTCCGGTGCAGCCGCAGCTCGGGCATCTCCTCCTGCAGGCGCTTGACCACCGGCACTGTCGTGTCCTCGTCGAAGTCGTGCACGATGAGCACCTCGAGCGGCCTGACCTGGGTTCGCTCCACGACGCCGCGGAGCGTCGGCACCACGTTCTCGCCCTCGTTGTAGACGGGGATCACCACGCTGAGGGCTGGAGTGTCGTCCTTCAAATCCTTCCCGCTTCGACCTCTTCGCGGATCCATGGGACCACCTCGTCCAGGACGTCTTCCAGCGAGGTCGTGGCCTCGAAGCCCAGGAGCTCGCGCGCCTTGCTCGTGTTGGGCACGCGCATCTGCACGTCGTGCTCGTACGGCGGGTCTGATACGAGGTGCAGAGGTCTCTCCGCCCCGTGAACCTTGCGCCAGATGACCTCGGCCAGCTCGCGCACAGTGGTCTTCCGCGCGGTCGATAGGTTGAAGTCCTCGTTCAGCGCCCGCTCGGACTCGATGGCGAGGCGAATCCCGCGCGCGAGGTCGCCGCCGTAGGTGTAATGCCGGACCTGGTTTCCGTCGCCGAGGATGTGCAGCGGGTCCTGGCCTTTCAGCACCTTCTGGACCAGGTCGGGAACGACGTGGCTCATGGCGAGCTTGACGTTCCCGCTCATCACGTCGTGGTCGCGCAGCGCCCGCCGCTCCCCGATGCCGACGCAGTTGAACGGCCGGACGATCGTGTACGGCAGACCGTACTGCTCGTGGGCGCCGCGGGCGAAGTACTCGGTGGCGAGCTTTTGAAAGCCATACGTCGACCGCGGCGGAGGGCTCGTGAGCTGTGCGCCCTCCGGTGTCGGGAAGACGGCGGTCGACTCGAACACCATGCTGCTCGACAGCACGGTGATCTTCTGGAGGCGGCCGAGCTTGAAAGCGTTGATTGCGGCGTCGAAGGTGGCCGCGCAGATGCGCTCGTTCTCGGCGAGCAGGTCATAGGCGAACTCGTGGAAATACGAGATCCCGCCGATCATTGCCGCGCCGGCCACGACCTGGTCGCAGTCCGTGGCGAGCTCGGTCAGGAGCTCGGCGTCCTTCGCGTCGCCCTCGACCAGGTGATACCGCGGATCGTTGTCGAAGGTCCGGCGCACCGGGCCGTACTTGCTGAAGTTGTCGATGCCCACGACCTCGTGGCCGGCCTGCAGCAGCTCGGCGACGAGGTAGCCGCAGATGAAACCGGCAGCGCCGGTGACGAGGACCTTCAGAGCCTTATTGGGCCTGTCACGCCCCAGATGTCGACGACCTCACGGCCGTCGAGCTCGAGCTCGCGGTAGGCGCGATGCGGGGCGCCGACCACGAGCACGTCTGACTCGCGCAGCACCTTGTCGAGTGGCTCGAAGCTCGGGTCGGGCACGTACGGGTCGGTGCAGATGACCTTGGCGCCCTTGAACTGGGCGAGCTTGCGGAGCTTGTAGCTGAGCGACGCGCGCGCATCGTCCGACTCGCCCTTGAAGGCCATGCCGAGGATGCCGACCGTCCGGCCCAGCAGCGGATGCCGCGAGTTGAGCGTGTCCACGATGTACCCAGGCAGCCCTTCGTTGATCTGCATCGCCGCCTGGCCCAACGGAAAGTGGTCGGGCGTGAAGGCCGAGAGCTGCATCGTGTCCTTCAACAGGCACGGGCCGGCGGCGAATCCTGGGCCGGGCAGGTCGGCCGCGCGCGGGTAATCCTGCCGGATGGCGTTCAAGACCCGGTTGTAGTCGAGGCCCGAACGGTTGACGATCTGGAAGAACTGGTTGGCGATGGCGAACTTCATGTACCGCCACGTGTTGGTGAGAAGCTTCGCCAGCTCGGCCTCGAGTGGGGTGGTCTGGATGACGGAGCCGACCCCCAGCCGCTCGAAAAGCTCGCGGGCCCTGGCGAACGCGCCGTCCGAGGTGACGCCGACCAGCTGCGGCAGGGTCCTGAGCTCCTCGAGTGCGTGGCCTTCGGCGATGCGCTCAGGGCAGAACGCAACATCGGCCTCGATGCCCGCAGCCCGCAGGCGCCGCTCCACCGTCTCGCTCGTGCCCGGAAACACCGTCGAGCGCAGCACGATCAGGGAGCCGTTCTGTAGGTGCGGCGTCAGCTCGTCCAGGACCCGGTCGAAGATCCGGACCGAGGGGTTCATGAACTCGTCGATCGGCGTGCCGATGACCAGCACCACGATCCGGGTGCGGCGCAGCATCGCCGGGTCGGGCGACAGCTCGAGTCTGCCCGTCGGCAGCAGGCTGGCCAGGAGGGCCTCGGCCCCGGTTTCCTTGAATGGCACCTTGCCTGCCTTGACCTGGTCGATCTTCGACTGGTCGATGTCGTTGATCCCGACCCGATAGCCGCAGTCCGCCAGGGATAGGGCCAGCGGCAGGCCGACGTGCCCGCATCCTCCGACGATCACGAGGTCGAGTTCGTTCATGGCGGGCAAATTATGATCTCCGCACTCATGAACTCACCTCGGAAGGGCGTTGGTCGCCCGTCCGTGCTGCTGGACATGAGGCCACTGCAGGGTCCGAGCGCCGCCCGCGGGGTGGGGGCCTACGCGCGGGGGCTGCTCAAAGGCCTCATCCGGGCAGGATTCGACTCCAACCTGACCCTGCTGCTAGACGTGGCGTTCAACGAGCCCGAGCTGCCGGTCGGCCAGTTCAAGATCGCAGGGTGCCGGCGGCGCAGTCACGGCCAGCTCGCGGCGTACGAGGACGCCGTCGCCCTCACCGATGACATCAGGCGGGTCGGCCCAGACCTGTACCACGCGATCGACTTTCACCTGCCCGGCCGCGCCTCCTGCCCCCTGGTCGTCACCCTGCACGACCTGATCCCCTGGGCATGGCCTGGGCCGCGCATGCGGGGCGAGCGTTTGCGCTACGGCCTGTTCAGACGCTTGCTCAGGCGCGCCGACGTTGTGATCGCGGTCTCCAACGCGACGGCTGGCGACGCCCGCCGCCTGGGAGTCGCTGCACAGCGCAGGATCCGCGTCATTCCCGAGGCCGCCGATCCCGCCTTCACCCCAAAGCACGGCGCCCCTGGGCGAGTCAAGGACAAATGGAAGATCGACGGACGGTACCTGCTTTTTGTCGGGGCGCTCGACGCCAGGAAGGACCCGCGCGCTCTGCTCGACGCCTGGACGGCAGCTCGGGTCTCCCATCCCGACCTGCAGCTCCTCATCGCCGGTGTTCCCGGCCGCCAGGCACCACAGAGCATGGCGGGCGCCGTCCAGCTCGGCCGGGTCGACGATGAGGAGCTCGCCGACCTCTATTCGGCGGCGAGCTGTCTGCCGTTTTCCAGCCGCTACGAAGGATTCGGCCTCCCATGCCTCGAGGCCATGGCATGCGGCTGCCCGGTGGCCGCTTTTCGGAACTCGAGCATCCCTGAAGTCGTCGCCGACGCAGGCATGCTGGTCGAAGACGGTGACGGGGAGGCGCTTGGCAATGCTGCCGCGGCGATGATCCGCGAGCCGGATCGGTGGAGGCGGGCCGGGCTCCAGCAGGCGAGGAGGTTCAGCTGGGACAGGGCCGCCCGGGAAACGATCTCGGCGTACGAATCCTTACTGCCATAATCGCCCCGGTTTGAGCAAGGTCGCTGTCATCGGCGGCGGGTATGTGGGGCTGACGACGGGCGCCTGCCTGGCCGATCTCGGCAACATGGTGACGATCGTCGACGTCGATCAGGAAAAGATTGCGCAGCTCAAGCGCCACCACGTGCCGTTCTACGAGCCCGGGCTTCGCGAGCTGGTCGAGCGCAACGCTCGGGCGGGGCGCCTTCATTTCACGACCTCTTACCTGGACGCGGTGCCCGGAGCCGAGTACGCGATCATCGCCGTCAGCACGCCCGAGGGTGAAGGCGGCGAGGCCGACCTCTCCTACGTCGAGTCGGCGGCGGGCTCGATCGCCGACGCGATGGACGGCCCGCTCGTCGTGGTGAACAAGTCGACCGTTCCCCCAATGACGGGCGACATGGTGTCGAAGGTGCTGCAGAAGCGCAACAGCCGCCACCCAGCCGCCGTGGTGTCGAACCCCGAGTTTCTGCGTGAGGGCTCGGCGATCCAGGATTTCATGCATCCCGACCGCATCGTCGTGGGGAGCAACGACCGCGAGGCGGCCGAGAAGGTCGCGAAGCTGTACGCGCCGCTCGAGGCTCCAGTCCTGGTCACGCCGAACATCTACACCGCGGAGATGGTCAAGTACGCATCGAACGCGTTTCTCGCGACGCGCATCTCCTTCATCAACGAGATCGCCTGGATCAGCGAGCGGGTGGGCGCGGACGCGAAGCTCGTCGCCGAGGGCATGGGCCTCGACAAGCGTATCGGCTCGACGTATCTCGACGTGGGGATCGGATGGGGCGGGTCGTGTTTTGGCAAAGATGTCGCCGCCCTCGCCGCGGTCGGCGAGCGGTTCAACTATCACCCCGAGCTTCTGCATGCCGTCATGGACATCAACCGCGACCAGCGCATGCTCGTGATCGACCTGCTCCGCGAAAAGCTCGAAGAGCTGCCGGGCCGCGTCATCGGACTGCTTGGCCTGGCGTTCAAGCCGAACACGGACGACATGCGCGAGGCGCCAAGCGTCGACATCGCCAAGGTGCTGCTGGCGGCGGGCGCCGAGGTGCGCGCGTATGACCCGGCCGCGATGGAGCGGTCGAAGATGCTCCTCCCCGAGGTCGAGTATCTGAAGGACGCGTACGAGGTCGCGGCAGGGGCGGACGCCCTTGTCCTCGTCACCGAATGGAACGAGTTCCGTCAGCTCGACATGGCGCGGGTGAAGCAGCTGATGCGGCGGCCCGTCATCGTGGACGGAAGGAACATCTACGACCCGGCCGTGATGCGAGACCTGGGTTTCATCTACCGCGGCATTGGCCGCGAATAAGCCTCGGGCTGTCCTCTCGGGAGGAGCCGGTTTCATCGGCTCACACCTGTGCGAGGCGCTCCTCGGTCGCGGGATGCGAGTGCTCGCCCTGGACAACTTCATAACCGGCTCGCCGCAGAACCTGAAGGCGCTGCAAGGCAACCCCGACTTCGAGTTCCGCCAGGCCGACGTCAACCACGGCGTCTTCATCGGGGGCGACGTGCACTACGTGCTGCATTTCGCTTCGCCGGCCTCTCCGCCCCAGTACGACTCCAACCCGATCCACACCTTGAAGGTCGGCACCCTCGGGACGATGAACATGCTCGGCCTCGCGCGGGCCAAGGACGCGACGTTCCTCCTGGCGTCCACCTCTGAGGTCTACGGCGATCCGCTGGTGCACCCGCAACCGGAGACCTACTGGGGCAACGTGAACCCGATCGGCCCTCGCGGCTGCTACGACGAGGCAAAGCGGTGCGCCGAGGCGTTCGCGATGGCCTACCACCGGACGCATCAGGTCGACTCACGAATCATTCGCATCTTCAACACGCACGGACCCCGGATGCAGGTCCTGGACGGCCGCGCGGTCCCCAACTTCATGGCCCAGGCGATTCGCGGCGAGCCGCTCACGGTCTACGGCGACGGCTCCCAGACGCGAAGCCTCTGCTACGTGTCCGACCTGGTGCGCGGGGTGGTCGCCGCGCTGGAGCGCGGCGACGAGCAGCCTGTCAACCTCGGCAACCCGAAAGAGGTCACGGTCCTGGAGCTCGCCGAGACGATCATCCGGCTGGCCGGATCGAAGAGCACGATCGAGCATCGCGAGCTGCCGGTCGACGATCCCAAGCAGCGCCGGCCCGACATCACGCGGGCGGGCAAGCTCCTCGGATGGCAGCCCGAGGTCGGCCTGGAAGACGGGCTGGGCCGAACTCTTGAATACTTTCGTTCCGTGATATGAGCCCCGCGGAAGATCTCAAGCGCTACATCCGCGACGTCCCCGACTATCCGCAGAAGGGGATCATCTTCCGCGACATCACGCCGCTGCTCGGCGACAAGAAGATCTTTCGCGAGGTCGTCGAGCTCATGTCGAAGGCCTGGGCGGCGGATCCGCCCGAGCTCGTGGCCGGGATCGAGGCCCGGGGTTTCATCCCCGGGGCGGCGATCGCCGTGAGGCTCGGCGCGGGGTTCGTGCCGATCCGCAAGATAGGCAAGCTGCCGTGGACGACGGTTGTCGAGTCCTACGATCTCGAGTACGGAACCGACCAGCTCGAGGTGCACTCGGACGCGGTGCAGCCCGGCCAGAAGGTGCTGATCGTGGATGATGTGCTTGCGACCGGCGGCACGGCTTCGGCCGCGGTGCGGCTGATGCGCAAGCTGGGCGCAGACGTCGTCGGTGTCCAGGTCCTGATCGAGCTCGGGTACCTGGACGGGCGCGAGCGGCTCCACGACGTCAAGCTGGTCAGCGAGATCCTTTACTAACTGAGGAGTCAAATTTTGAAAGTTAGTTCCAAAGCAAGCGACATCAAAGACTCGAACCTTGCGGCGCAGGGCCAGGACCTGGTCGATTGGGCCGCCCGCGAGATGCCGGTGCTGACCTTGATCCGCCAGCGTTTCGTGAACGATCAGCCGCTGAAGGGCCTCCGCCTGGCGGCGTGTCTTCACGTCACGAGCGAGACCGCGAACCTGATGCTGACGCTCAAGGCAGGAGGCGCCGACATCGCGCTCTGCGCGTCGAACCCCCTGTCCACCAACGACGCGGTCGCCGCATCGCTCGCGGTGAACCACGCGATCAAGACGTACGCGATTCGCGGCGAGGACAACGACACCTACTACGAGCACATCGAGGCTGCGCTCGACCACCGACCGCAGCTCACGATGGATGACGGCGCAGACCTTGTTTCGGTGCTGCACAAATCACGCCGCGAACAGCTCACGGAGATCGTCGGCGGGACCGAGGAGACCACGACCGGGGTGATCCGCCTCCGCGCGATGGCCGAGCGCGGCGTGCTCGCCTATCCGATCGTGGCGGTCAACGAGGCCGACACGAAGCACATGTTCGACAACCGATACGGCACGGGTCAGTCGACGATCGACGGAATCATCCGGTCCACCAACGTCCTGCTGGCGGGCAAGACCTTCGTCATCGCGGGGTACGGCTGGGTCGGCCGCGGTCTCGCGTCGCGGGCAAAGGGACACGGCGCGGACGTCGTCGTGACGGAGGTCGACTCGGTCAAGGCCCTGGAGGCCGCTATGGACGGGTTCCGCGTCATGAAGATGGACGAGGCCGCCCCCGAGGGCGACATCTTCGTCACGGTGACCGGCGACGTGAACGTGCTGGATCGCAAGCACTTCGAGGCGATGAAGGACGGCGCGATCCTGGCCAACTCGGGTCACTTCAACTCGGAGATCAACCTGAAGGCGCTCGACGAGATCGCCACTGGCGTGCGCCAGGTCAGACCGTCGGTGCAGGAGTACCGGCTCGGTACCGGCCGCCGGCTGTTCCTGCTTGCCGAAGGCCGACTGATCAACCTCGCGGCCGCGGAGGGCCACCCCGCCGCCGTGATGGACATGAGCTTCGCCAACCAGGCGCTGTGCGCGGAGTACATCGCGAAGAACGCCTCGAGCCTCGAGCGGAGGGTCTACGACGTGCCTGACGAGATCGACTCCGAGGTCGCTCGGCTGAAGCTGCACGCCATGGGGATCGCAATCGACACGCTGACCGAGGAACAGCAGCGCTATCTTTCCTCCTGGGAGGAAGGCACCTAGCACCAGATGTTTGGACCCGCTCGGCGCACATGGGTGCTGGGCGGAGGCGGCGCCCGCGGAGCGGCGCAGGTCGGGGTGCTCCAGGGCCTGTTCGAGGCCGGCGTCGAGGCGCCGGTCAGTATCGTCGGCACGAGCGTCGGCGCGCTGAACGGCGCTTCGATCGCCGCCTACCCGTCGCTCGCCGGCGCCATGATGCTGCGCGAGGTCTGGCTGTCGCGCCAGGCTGCCGCCGTCTTCCAGGCCCACCCGCTCGGGGTGATCCTGTCCGGGCTCAGGCGCGATCACCTGAGCGTGATGCCGCAGCAGAACGTGAGGCGCCTGATCGATCGGGCCGAAGGGCTGACCGGCATCGCGACGTTTGAGCAGCTGCGCGTGCCTCTGGCGGTGGTGGCCACGGACATGAACGCGGGCAAGCCGGCGGTGTTCCGATCCGGCGAGCTGGCGCCGGCCCTGCTCGCCTCCACGGCTATTCCAGGATTGTTTCCATCGGTCCGGATCAACGATCGCGAGCACCTCGACGGCGGCGTCGTCGACAACACACCGATCAACGTCGCGGTCGACGATGGGGCGAAGGACGTGCTGGCGATCAGCCTGATGGGCGGTGGGGAGTACGAGCAGGCGCCCAACAGCCTGCCCGAGCTCATCGCGCGGACCCTGCAGCTATCGCTCCACCACCAGATGCTGAGCGACTACGAGAGGCTGCGCCAGCAAGCGCGCATCGTCGTCATCTGTCCGATCACCGCTCCGACTGCAACCTGGGTCATGAAACGGGAGCACGTGGAGGCGGTGATGGAGGCGTCGCGTGCCGCGATGGCGAACCTCCTCCGCGAGCGCGGCTCGAGGCTCTTCCGCCACTCGGGGATCCACTACCTGCCGCTGGGCTAGAGCCTCAGGGCAGCTTCAGCGCCGAGCGACCGAATCGTTCCGTGAGGAACCGTTCGTGGGCGAGCAGGCGGTCCATGTCGTTTCGATTCACAGCGTCGGCGACTTCCACCATCTCTTTCTCGAGCAGGTCCAGCTGACCGACCAGGATCTCCAGCGCGGTGCGGCCGTCGGCCTGTCGCCGCGTCGTCGCGTAGGACGGCGTGAGCTTGATGTACGCGTCTAGCGCCGTGGGCATGTAATCCGTTGCCGTCCGAAGTGCCGCGAACAGTTGCGGCGAGGCGCTTCCAAGCGCAGCCTGGCGTTCCATGATGCCGAGCACGACGGCGCTGATCGCCGCGACCCTGCTCTGCACCTCTGCCGGAGCGCGCCCGCGCGCAGCAGCCTCAGCGCTCCTAAGCGCGGCCCGAACCTCGCGCTCCTTGGCGGCGGCGGAATCCGCGAACTCGAGCTTCGCGCCCCGAGGAATCGCGAATTCGGCAGCGACTCGCACCGCGATCACGCCGAGGGCGGTCACGAGCGCCACCGGTATCGCCCAGCGCAAGGCGAGCGCGGCGAGTGCCGTGAGGACGGCGATGGCAAGCCCGTATGGATCGGACAGCGCGCGCCAGACTCGAGCGCGCGTGGGGTCAGAAATTAGAGAGGACTGCAAGGAACACCTGCCTGATGAGGGTTGGATCGCTGGCGTCGTAAGCCTGGCCGCGTGACGCCTGCGCGATGAGCCCGAGGTCGCTCTTGTCGGCGTCGTGGCCATAGGCAACGGTGAATACCCTGACCGCGGCTCCCTCTGGTTGCTTCGCAAGGGCGTCGGTCAGCGCGCTCAGAGCTCCGCCTGGGGAGTGGTTGTCCTGGCCATCTGTCATGACAACGACAGCGTTGATGTGCGTCGGATCGGCGCTCTTGCTGACGTAATCCCACCCGTCGTGCACGGTTGAATAGAGGAGCGTTCCACCGTTAGCCTGCAGTGAGGCGACGGCGGTCTTGAGCTGAGCTCGCTGCGCTCCGACCCGGTTGATCGGCACGAGCTGCTGATGCTGGTCCGAGAAGGACCACAGGCCGACTTCGTCGTCGTCGCCCACTTGATCGATCGCGGCGAGCAGAGCGGCCTTTACCAGATCGAGCTTGGTCGCGCCTGGAACCACCTGCTCGTCCATCGACCCCGACACGTCGACGATGATCAGGACGCGGGCGGGCTTGCGGACCGTCCACCAGGACGCCTGGAGCTTGTCCAGCACGCTGCCGACAGGCGGCTTGATCACGGTTTTCGGTTGGGTCGCGATCGTGCCCAGGTCGCGGCTCGAGACCGCGGCCCGGCCCTGCGCGTCGCGATAGCCCGCGGCTTGCAGCTTCGCCTGCTGCGCCGGCGCCAGCAGGTAGGCGAGCAGGTCGGCGGCGGCTGCTTTCTGCTCCGGGCTGACCCACGATGCGTTGAGCACGACGAACGGGTTGTCCGAGATCAGAGTGCCTTCCTTGGGGTAGACGGCCGCGAGCGGAACGGTTGGCGCCTTGGCGCTTGGGCCGAACTGCCCTTCGTTGTAGGCGACGACCTCCTGTTCGGTCAGCGCGATCGCCGAGACGTAGGTGAGCGACTGGCCGGCCGTATCAGCCTGCGCAAGGTTCTGGAGGAAAACGCTCGATGACTCGCCGTAATGGACCGTCGCGAGCTCGACGCCCTTGACGAACGTGACCACTTTGGGATCGGCCAGGTTCGCGACGGTGGGTCGGCGGACACGCCGGTGCCTGCGAAGTACGCCGCGATCAGGGCATGCAGGCCGGTAGTCGACAGCAACGGGTTGGTCTTGCCGAGGCGCAGCGCTCCCCACTCGGGGTGGCCCGCGCGACCCCAGCCGCGTGGATCGACCCCGATGGCGACGAGGTCGGCGAAGCCGATCGGTGCGCTGGGCCAACCAAGCTGCACCGCCATCGGGCGCGGCATCGCGATGACGAATGGGCTCTGGGCAAAGCCCTGGGTGTCCAGCGGTATGAGGTCGGCGGCGGTGCTCGCCGCGCGAGCGCGAGCCAGCACGACCCAGCTGGTTGCCCCGGGCAGCCAGATTTCGGGAGGTGTTCCGTCTGTCGCTTGCTTCCACCCGGCGACCAGCGCGTCTGCCGCGCTGCCGGCGGCCTTGGGCAGGATGCGGACGTCGACGCATTTGCCGCCAACCTGTCGCGCCGAGGCGTCGTACGCGGCGATGAGCGGAGCGAGCGCGGCGATGTCATCCGGCGGAACGGCTGCGACCAGGGGCGTGCAACCCGCACGCGGACCGCCCTGCGAGACCAGCACCGATCCGACAGTCGATGCGCCAGGGTGTGGAGCTGTCAACGCGAGCCCGGCGGCCAGGATCAAGGCGAAGCCGGCGGTGACAGCGACTGCGCGGGGGTTGGTCGGTCGCAGGATCCTCATGCCGGGCAGCTTGGCCCCGTCATGGTCTCAGTGTCAGTCTCAATCGTCCTCAATCTTGGTCTCAGGGCGCTCATCCCCTGTGCCGACCAGCCGGCCGGAGTACAGGCCGCCCCCGGTGCCGGCGAGATAGCATTCTTTCGTCCCAGAGCTTCGGCAGGGGAGCCTCGGCGAGAGATTCGGCGATCCAGGCGGTCCAGATTCGGGCGAAGCGACGAGCAGCGCAGCGAGCGCATCGAGCATGCGTAAGCGAGCAGCGCAGTCGCTGAGCCCGAAGATGGGCCGCCTGGGCGCCGAAGATCCGCCGAGGATTTCCCGGCCGGAGCTCAGGTATGAACCTGGCGCTTGGGGACAGGCCCACACGGTGGTGTGTCCTTGCCGGCGCGGGAGATTCGAAGGAGGACCGTCTGCAATGCCCTCTCTGTTCACGTCCGAGTCCGTCACCGAAGGCCATCCCGACAAGCTGGCCGACCAGATCTCAGACGCCATCCTCGACGCGATCCTGGCCAAGGATCCGCTCGCGCGGGTGGCGTGCGAGGCGATCGTCACGACCGGCCTCGCCATCGTGGTGGGTGAGATCACGACCGACTGCTACGTCGACATTCCGCGCATCGTCCGGCAAACAGTGCGCGAGGTCGGCTACACGCGTGCAAAGTACGGTTTCGACGCCGAGACCTGCGGCATCGTGACGAGCATCGACGAACAGTCTCCGGACATCGCGCAGGGCGTCGATGTCGGAGGCGCCGGAGACTCCGGGATGATGTTCGGCTTTGCATGCGACGAGACGCCGGAGTTGATGCCGCTGCCGATCACGCTTGCGCACCGGCTGGCGCGCAAGCTCGCCGAGGTGCGGCGCAACAAGACGCTGAGCTACCTCAGGCCCGACGGCAAGGTGCAGGTCACGGTCCGGTATGGAGATGACGGCCGGCCGGAGGGCGTGGACAACATCGTGCTTTCCACGCAGCACCACGACGAGGTGGACGCCGAGCAGCTGCGCTCCGACATCGCCGAGCACGTCATCGATGCTGTGATCCCAGCCGACCTGCGCGACGCGTCGGTGCGCTCGTTCATCAATCCCACCGGCAGGTTCGTGGTCGGCGGTCCCGTGGCCGACGCCGGCCTGACCGGCCGGAAGATCATGGTCGACACCTACGGCGGGTACGCGCGTCACGGGGGCGGCTGCTTCTCCGGCAAGGATCCGACGAAGGTCGATCGCGCCGGTGCGTACGGCGCGCGACACGTCGCCAAGAACGTGGTGGCAGCGGGCCTGGCGAGCCGGTGCGAGGTGCAGCTGTCATACGCGATCGGCGTCGTGAAGCCGGTCGCTGTGCGCGTCGACACGTTCGGCACAGGCAGGTTTCCCGACCCCGCGATCGCCGCGACGGTGAGCAGGCTGTTCGACCTCAGCCCGCTCGGCATCATCAAGGAGCTCAACCTGCGACGGCCGCTGTTCCGCCACACGGCGGTCTACGGCCACTTCGGGCGGACCGACATCGACGCGCCGTGGGAATCGACGGCGCGGGCCAAGGAGCTGGCTGAAGAGCTGAGGTGAGTTCCCAACGCACTGTCGCCGTCATCCCGGCGGGCGGCGCCGGGACGCGCCTCTGGCCACGCTCGCGCAGCTCGACACCGAAGCACGTGCTCCCGCTGGGGGATCGCGGGCGGCCGCTGCTGCGGGCCACGTATGACCGCGCGAAATCCGTGACCGACGAGGTCTTCGTGCTGACCGAGATGCGGCAGCGCGAGATCATCGCCCGCGTCCTGCCGGAAATCGACGCCGACCACCTGATCCTCGAACCGTCGGCCCGCGGCACCACGAACGCCTACGGGCTGGCGGTGCTCACGCTCATCGACCAGATGCCCGGAGCTGTGATGCTCACCCTGCCCGCGGACCATGTCGTGCACGGGAGCGCGCAGGTGTTGAAGGCCGTACGCGCCGCGGTCAAGGCGGCCGCCGCGACGGACTCTCTCGTCACGGTGGGACTCAAACCGACGTTCCCATCGACGGGGCTCGGCTACATCCACGCGCCTGGCCGGGTCTCGCGCGGCACGCTTCGGGTGCGCCGCTTCATCGAGAAGCCGAACGTCGCCAGCGCCAGGCGATTCCTCCGCGAAGGCGGGTACTACTGGAACCTCGCGTGGTTCTCGTGGCGGCTGGAGGTGTTTCTCGATCAGCTTTCGCGCCATGCGCCGCGACACCTCGCGGGGCTGCGCAAGGTCGTCGCAGCCCGCAAATCAGGCGACGAGTCGGCCGCAGCGGAGCAATACGAGCGCCTGCCGGTCGAGGTCGTCGACCGAAGCGTCATGGAGAAGACCGACCGGCTGCTCCTGGTCCCGGCGACCTTCGATTGGGCGGACATCGGCAACTGGGCCGAGCTCGGCGACCGCGTCCACGCCGACGCGCGGGGCAACTCCGTGGAGGGCGAAGCAGTCCTCGTCGACACCACCGGCAGCCTGGTTTTCGGTGATCGCAGGCTCGTGGCCGCAATCGGCGTCCAGGACCTGATCATCGTCGACACCGAAGACGCGCTCCTGGTCGTTCCGCGCTCGCGGGCGCAGGACGTGCGCAAGGTCGTCGAGGCCCTAAAGCGCGCCCGCAAGAATCGTTACCTTTAGGCAGTGAAACCGACCCAGATCAAGTTCGGAACTGACGGTTGGCGAGGCGTGACGGCCGACGATTTCACCTTCGGCAACGTGCGCCGTGTCGCGCAGGGCACCGCCGAGTACATGAAGTCGCTCTCCAAAGAGCCGCTGGCGATCGTGGGTTACGACTGCAGGTTCGCCTCGGAGGATTTCGCGCGGGCGGTGGCCGACGTGTTCGCCATCAATGCGATCAGGACACTGATCTTCGACCGTCCGTCGCCGACGCAGGTCGCGTCATGGACCGTGATCGATCGCAAGGCGACCGGCGCGGCGGTGATCACCGCCAGTCACAACCCCTACCAGTTCAACGGCTACAAGTACAAGACCGAGACCGGGAGCGCGGTGCCGTCGGAGGTGATCGCGGAGCTCGAGCGCAACATCAGCGCCCTCGACGAGGTCCCGGCCCCCGACCACATGGTCGCGCACGGCATGGTGACGCCGTACGACCCGCGCCAGCCTTACTACGCGCAGATCGCGCGGATGGTCGACATCGACGGGATCAAGCGCGCGGGCCTTCGCATCGTCCACGAGTGCATGTACGGCTCTGGGTACGGCTACATCGCCGAAATGGTCGGCGGCGGCCGGACGACGGTGACCGAGCTGCACAACCAGCGCAACCCATTGTTCGGGGGCATCAATCCCGAGCCGATCCCGCCGAACATCGACTCGACGATCTCTCTCATGAAGGTCGGTGGCCAGGACCTGTGCATCTGCACGGACGGGGACGCGGACCGCGTCGGCATCATCGACGAGACCGGCCGGTTCATCAACCAGCTGCAGGTCTTCGCTCTCTTGATGTTGTATCTGTTCGAAGCGCGAGGCATGCGTGGGCCGGTGGTCAAGACCGTGAACATGACCTCGATGGTCGACAAGCTCGGAGCCGAGTTCGGCGAGCGCGTGTACGAGGTGCCTGTCGGATTCAAGAACATCGCGCCAAAGATGATGGAAACGAACGCGCTGCTCGGCGGCGAGGAGTCGGGCGGCTTTGCGGTCCGCGGCCACATCCCGGAGCGGGATGGGATCCTGATCGGCCTGCTGTTCGCCGACATGATGGTGAAGTCGGGCAAGCCGATCTCCCAGATTCTCGCCGCGCTGGAGCAGCGTGTCGGACCGCACGCGTATGCGCGCCACGACATCCACCTGACGCGTGAGACCTATGACACCGATCGCAAGCGCATTCTCGAAACGTTGGAGAAGAACGAGCCGCAGGAGGTTGCCGGGGTGGCCGTGCAGCGGGTCCGCTCTGACGACGGGTTCAAGTTCTACCTGGCGGACGGCAGCTGGGTGCTCCTCCGAGCGAGCGGCACCGAACCCCTCATCAGGATCTACTCCGAGGCGGCCGACAGCGAGGCTGTGGAAGCCCGCCTCCGCGCGCTGGAGGACATCGTCGGTTTAAGGCAACATGCCGGGGCGTCCTGAGTTTGGCCGGGTGGACAAGAGCAAGGTCGATAAACCATGGGGCTACGAGCTCCGATGGGCGCTCACCGACCGTTACGCCGGCAAGATCTTACACGTGAACAAAGGTGAGGCGCTCTCGCTCCAGTACCACGAGCGCAAGGACGAGTACCAGTACGTCATCAAGGGCGCGGTCGATATCGAGATCGGAGGGCCGGACGGCGCTCTGACCACCCGCCGCATGACCGCCGGCGACACCCTCCACATCACCCCGGGGACGCGTCACCGGCTCACCGCGGTTGAGGACGCCGACATCTTCGAGGTGTCGACGCCCGAGATCGACGATGTCGTTCGGATCGAAGATCGGTACGGCCGTGTTTAGAATTCCAGCTTCGACATGAAGCTCCCGCCGATGCTGACCGAAAAGGTCGTCCAGGCCGACTCCGCGGCCAGGTCAGAACGCGACCGCAGCTTTCTGATCTTCGCCGGGGTCGTGCTCATGGCCATCGCGCTCGGCTTCAAGTCCGAGCTCCTCGGCCCCGGCCAGGTATGGGCGCTCGCGCTCGGCCTGGTGGTCATTGCCGCGCCCGCGCTCCTGGGCTACCTGCGCGGGACCGAAGAGTTCCCGCGGATCGAGCACTACATCCCCGTAGCGCTCGGAGCGACGACCCTGGCCGGCCTCTCGCTCCTGGTGCCAGAGGTCTGGAAATACTTCGCCCTGACTCTGTTTTTCGGGGCCGGCTTCATCATCGCGGCGAGGCTGGATTACCTCCGCCTGCGCGACGAGGAGAAGCGTGGGCATCTCGTGCTGCAGGAGACGATCCTGGTCCTGGTCCTGTCAGGCGCGTACCTCGTCGTCGTCACGCTGCCCTTCAACCCGATCCTGCGCCTGCTCTGGATCTTCACGATCACGTTTCTTGCGTCTTATCGCAGCTTCCGGATCAACGGCGTGGCCGTCGCGCCGCGGCGCGCATTCATCTTCGCGCTCTTCGTCGGGCAGGTCGTCACGTTCCTCGCCTGGGCGATCACCGCGCTGTCCCTCTACCTGGTGGTGAACGAGGGCACGTTCGCCGTGATGCTGCTGTTCGCCTGGTACATCAACCGCGGCCTCGTCCGGCACACCGTCGAGGACAGCTTCACCCGGAACGTCGTGCTCGAGTACGGCGCGTTTGCGATCGTCCTGATCTATCTCTTCGTGTCGAGCTACCAGCCGAGCCGCTAAATCCCGTGAGTGTGCAGCCAGTCGCCTATTGGCCCTGCTCGATACCAGCCTGACTGCACAGTCGGCCTTCCCCTGAAAATTAGGTTCATTTCAAGCGGGCATAGCTTCGACCGTGACTTTGTAGCCGAGAGCCTGAAGCCTGTTTAGAGAGCGGCGAGCGATGGCTTCTCGGTTGCCTCGCTCGAAGTGGGA